>PYIJ01109253.1_pt1 | contig 17170 bp, 13 predicted proteins | sample 3578051 | NCBI WGS metagenome assembly PYIJ01 (sample SAMN08408021, study PRJNA431606) | Marine metagenome isolate SA_KN192-05_S13_5m, whole genome shotgun... | biome: marine; feature: oceanic pelagic zone; material: water; isolation source: surface water sample, 0.2-0.8 um fraction ... | reverse complement strand
TGCTATAAGAGGTATTATTTCTTTTTGATTTTTAATTAAGCTTGATTGAATTTTTTTTGCAGTATTTAATGAGCCAGTAAAAGCAACACCGTTCAATGGCTTAATTTTTGTTAATAATTCGCCATACATGCCATCACCTAGAATTAATTGTAGTGCTTCAATGGGAACCCCATATTCATGGAATATTTTTACAACTAGATAGCCCAAGATTGATGTATGTTCAGACGGTTTTATTAAGACATTATTACCACATGCGAGTGCTGCTGATATCTGACCTATAAGAATTGCAACTGGGAAATTCCAAGGACTTATACATAAGAACCTTCCCTTGTCTGAATATGAAATATTATTTTTTTCCCCAGTTGGACCTTCCAGTTCATTATTCCTAGTAATCTCATTTATTTGTTGAGAATAATATCTGAGAAAATCTACAGCTTCTCTAATTTCATCTATAGCATTTTGTATTGTTTTACCGGCTTCATTGATTAAATAAAAAATCAGTTGGTTTGGTTCTTTCTCAATATGATTAGCAATGTCTTGAAGAACTTTTGATCTTTCATCTACACTAAAATTATTCCACTTAAGTTCAGACTTATTTGTTAATGCATTCTCGATATTAGTAGGATCGTCGAAAGTTACTGAACCAATTAATTTATTATTTGCAACAGAAATAGCCTTGCGTGAACTTGTTGAGGATTCCAGTCTTCCAACATAAATTGATTTTGCATCAACAAGAGAGTTTTCAAATTTAGCTAAACCAGATTTTAGTTTTTTTAAGTCTTCATCTTCTGATAAGTCATAGCCTGATGAATTTTTTCTTTCATTAAAAATATCTTTTGGTAACGGAATTTCTTTTGTTTCTTTTTTTAGTCTTATTAAAGGATTTTCTGCTAACCATTTTGAGTCTGTTTCTGGATCGAGGAGTCTATTAATAAAAGAGCTATTAGCTCCATTTTCAAGAAGACGCCTTACGAGATATGGTAGTAAATCTTTATAATTACCTATAGGAGCATATATAGAGGGCTTTTTATCAAGATTTAAAACCTCAAATGCACTCTTATATAGTAACTCTCCCATTCCATATAATCGCTGGAATTCATACTCACTATCTTTTGCTAAAAAGCTTATTGAGGAAATCGTATGCGCATTGTGAGTTGCAAATTTAGGATAGATTTTTTTATTTTGGAGTAGTTGTTTTGCGCATGATAAAAAAGAAATATCTGTTAAAGATTTTTTTGAGAACACTGGATATCCTTTATATCCATTTACTTGAGCATGTTTAATTTCATAATCCCAATAAGCTCCTTTAACCAATCGGAGGTGCATTTTTTCCCTTTTTTCAAGCATCGAATTTAGCCAGTGGATAACTTCAAGTGATCTTTTGCCATATGCTTGCAGAGCTATACCAAATCCTGGCCAATCCTTAATAGTCTTGTTGTAAGCAAGTATTTCTATAATGTGAAGGCTTAAAGATAATCTATCTTGTTCTTCAGCATCAATTGTTATTTCTACATCTTTCGATTTAGCATATTGAATTAATTCAAGTAATTTAGGTATTAGTATTGATTCCAGATCATGAATTTTTCTCATTTCATATCTAGGGTGAAGCGCAGATATTTTTATTGAAACTCCATTAGATAGATTTTTAATGAGATTAATTTTACCTACTTCATCAATTGCATTCATGTAAGCATTGAAGTAACTTTCTGCCTGACTTTCAGTTCTCGCTGCTTCTCCGAGCATATCAAATGAGAAAACATCTTCTTCAAGGTTGGACAATTTTTCAATGTCTTTAAAATCTTTACCTATAACAAATTCTTGACTTAATATCTGCATGGCAGCAAGAACAGCATTTCTTATCGGCATTTCACCAGATTTTGAAATTAAATTTGAAACAAAATTATTGGGGTCTTTTGACCATTGAGGCGGAGTATTCACAACTTTACCAGCGAGAAGTAGCCCCCACGTAGATGCATTCACAAAAAGACTGTCAGCTTTATTGAGATGATCTATCCATTTACCTTCAGATAGCTTCTCTGAAATAATTAAATCTCTAGTTTTTTTATCTGGAATTCTGAGGACCGATTCAGCTAAACACATTAAAGCAACGCCTTCCTGATTATCAAGACCATATTCATTTAGGAATGCATCTAGCATAGTCCTGTCACTTTTATTCTTTCTGCAAAGATCAATTATTGATGCAGCATTGTCTATAATTGATTGTTCATCTAAAAAAGCCGAATTAGACGAAAGATCTTTAAGGAGTTCGTCTTCAGGTAAAAATTTATTTTTTGCGTCTAGCATAATCATTATTTTAATCTTTAAGTGTTAACTAGCAACATTGTGATTCTATTAATCATTTAAAAATACTATGATAGTAATATGAAAGAAGCATTAAAGCTTATAAAAAGAGGTACTGACGAGATTCTTACCGAGTCAGATCTTAAAAAGAAGCTCGAATCAGGTAAACAATTAGTTGTTAAAGCAGGATTTGATCCAACTGCTCCGGATCTTCATCTTGGTCATACAGTTCTATTAAATAAATTAAGACATTTTCAAGACTTAGGTCATAAAGTCATTTTTTTAATTGGGGATTTTACTGGAAGAATTGGAGACCCTTCTGGCACAAATAAAACAAGACCAACACTAGATTCAAAAGATTTAGTTCAAAATGCTAAGACCTATGAAAAACAAGTTTTTAAGATTCTTAAAAAAGATTTAACTGATGTCCGTTTTAATTCTGAATGGTGCGAAAATCTTGGAGCAGATGGGCTCATCCAACTAGCTTCAAAATATAATGTTGCTCGAATGCTTGAAAGAGATGATTTTAATAAAAGGTTCTCTTCAAATAAAAGCATAGCAATTCATGAATTTCTTTATCCTCTTGTACAAGGATACGACTCAGTTGCACTTGAAGCAGATGTTGAATGTGGAGGAACAGATCAAAAATTTAATTTGCTTGTTGGTAGAGAGCTGCAAAGAGACTATGATCAAGAACCTCAAGTTGTAATTACAGTACCTATTTTAGAAGGTTTAGATGGCATTAAGAAAATGTCAAAGTCATTGAATAATTTCGTCGGTATTGATGAGGAGCCAAATGAAATGTTTGGAAAAATTATGTCAATCTCCGATGAGTTAATGTGGCGATGGTTTGAATTGTTAAGTTTTATTTCTGAAGAAGAAATTAATGATTTAAAAAAACAAATGGAGCATGGAAAAAATCCAAGAGATATAAAATTTATACTTGCAGAAGAGCTTGTTGACAGATTCCACAAAGACGGAGAAGGAAAAAAATGTAAAGAATCTTTCTTGAATAGGTTCCAGAAAGGAAATATTCCAGATGATATAGATTCAGTAAAGATTAATATTGATGGACCAAAGATAATGCTTGTAAATCTTCTTAAAGATGCAAATATGATTTCAAGCGTATCAGAGGGGAATAGATTAATAAAACAAGGCGGAATTAAGATAAACTCAGAGAAAGTGGAAGATCCAAAACATCAGGTATCAGAGGGTTCTGAAGATATATACCAGGTTGGCAAAAGAAAATTTCTTAAAATAAAACTATAAAATGAAATATTTAATAACGGTAATAAGTTTGTCTATTTTGTTTTCTTGCGTGCAAGATAGCCCAAATATTCAACAAATTGAAAACTTACAATTTTTTATTGATAACAAAGAAAATGCTGATGTTATTGAGGTTGAAAAAGGGCTTCAATATTCTGTTATCAAAAGTGGAAATTCATCTGGGGTTCAACCTAGTCTAGATCAAGTTATTACAGCGCATTTTCACGGCACTCTTACTAATGGTGAGGTTTTTTGGAGTTCACTTGATACAGAACCCCTTGAAATAGAGCTTGGGGGATTGATTGAAGGCTGTCAAAAACTAATTTCTTTAATGAGAGAAGGAGACAAATGGAGAGTTTTCATAGATCCTACAATGGCTTATGGTGAGGAAGGCCGACCAGGTATACCTTCAAATTCAATTCTTATATTTGAAATAGAACTTTTAGAAATAGAGAGTTAGGAAATGGTGGGCCTGGGAAGACTCGAACTTCCGACCTCTCGATTATCAGTCGAACGCTCTAACCAAAACTGAGCTACAGGCCCTATCAACGAATGAGCATTCTACCTTTGAATCCTCGTTTCGACAATTACTCTAATTAACTTTTAAAGATTTATATAAAGTAAAGTATATGTAACCTAAAGGGATAACAAGAATATATTCTGATAGCGCAAGCATTACCGTTTGAATTAAACCTTGAGGAATTACACTGGATAATATTAAAGCAATAGTTAGGGTTAATCCTACAAATACTAAAGTGAAAATAAAAAGCTTAGAACCATGTTCGTCCGTATTTTCCCATGATGAGCTTATGGATTGAAAAACCTTTTGATCTTCAAGCATTATATAAAAAGGGAATAAAGCGAATCTGGCAGTTAGATATATTCCTGGCAAAATTAATAGCAAATATCCAAAAGCTGAAACGATAGTTACTATTATAAAAGTGCCAAAAAGTGGGAAGAATTTTGCCAAGCCTGCCTGTAATGCATTTATAGGATTTATTTCTTTTTTATTATCAATAGCCATATAACTTAAATAAAGACCTCCGATAAAAGCCATTTGTAGCACAATACCAGTAATTGAAACTAGCCCAATAACCAATGAATTTGATTGGAAGAAATCCATGAAGTCTTCGGGTTGAGTCATATCACCTAGAGGGATAAGTAAATATCCAACAGTAGACTCTATAGCTATTAGGGGAAGAGCTAATACAAGAAAATATTTCCAGTTATTAAAAGTAAATTGCCAAGCATCTTTAAATTGATTCATGAGGGAATTGTAAAGTAATATGCTCTTTATGTATAAAAATACTCTTTACTTTATATTTCTAATCACACTATTTTCATGCAGCTCTTCAAAAGATAGCTTTGAATATCCAATTTCTAAAAAAATTGATTTTAAGGAAAATCTTCATGGGTATGAGATTTCTGATCACTATCGATGGTTAGAAGACTTTACAAGCGATGAATCAATTGATTGGATACAAAGACAAAACGAATTTACTCAACAGTTTATAAAAAAAAATAAGTACAAAAAAAGCATAAATAATTATTTAAACAAAATCTGGGAAAGTGAATCTATTTCAACTCCTTATAAAGTTAAAGAAAAAACTTTTTTCTATTTTAATGATGGTTCTTTTCAACAAAGTAAGTTGATGATACAAGATTGTGATGAATGTGAAGCAAGAGTCCTTATTGATCCAAATCTTTTTTCAGAAGATGGAACAATTTCTCTAGGTGGAACAAGCGTCAGTAATGATGCAACTCATATAGCTTTTTCAATTTCAGATGGAGGTTCTGATTGGAGAACTTGGAAAGTAATGAACATAGAAACTGGAGTGGTATTGGAAGATGAACTGAAATGGGCTAAGTTTTCAGGCGCATCTTGGGAGAATGATAATAGTGGTTTTTACTACAGAAGATATGAGGAACCAGATGGCGAACTCTTAAAAGAATTAAATGAGGCTCCTAAACTAATGTTTCATAAAATTGGAACAGATCAAGCTGAGGATGAATTAATTTATGAAAACCTCGAAAATCCAAGATGGGGATTTGGAATAACCGTTATTAAAGACAGTGAGATGAAATTATTATCTATTTCTGAGGGTACAGATGATAGAAATAGAATTTATCTGAAAATGGACAAAAACAGTGAGTTTATGCCTATTATTGACGATTTAATTGGTACATATAGCTTTATTGATAGTAAAGACAATATTTTATGGTTCTACACTACTGAGGGCGCTCCAAATGGCAAAATTGTAAATTTAGAGGTAAAAAATGGTTCATTTATTTGGAATGAAGTTATTTCTGAGTCTGAAAATGCTATTAGATCTGTCAATATTATAAATAATTCATTTGTTATAAATTATTTAGAGGATACTTTTTCACAAATTAGTGTTTTCAATCTTTCGGGTGAAATCGTTTCTAAATTATCTCTTCCCAAACAAGGAACCATAAGTGGCTTCGGTGGCGGTATTGAAGATACCAGTTCGTACTTTGCAATTACGAACTATGTTACTCCCAGAGAAATTTACGAAATAGATTTAACAGATTTATCTTTTAAATTATTTTGGAAAGAGGAACTAGCAGACTATAAGTCATCTGATTATGTTTCAAGACTAGAATTCTATCCATCGAAAGATGGAACACAAATCCCAATTCACATAAGTCATAAAAAAGATTTAAAGATTGATGAGAATACACCTTTACTGATTTATGGTTACGGCGGTTTTAATATTTCTATTCTTCCAAACTTTAGTAAAAGTCATACGGCATGGAAAAATCAAAATGGAGTTTATGCAGTTGCAAACTTAAGAGGCGGAGCAGAATATGGAGATGCCTGGCACGAGGCCGGCATGTTATTAAATAAGCAAAATGTGTTTGATGATTTTGCATACGCGGCAAAATTTTTACATTCAAAAAATATAGGCTCGCCAAAAACTACAGCTATTGATGGAAGATCAAATGGTGGGCTTTTGGTTGCAGCAACCATGTTACAAAATCCTGATCTATTTAGAGTTGCAATTCCACAGGTTGGAGTTTTAGACATGCTTAGATTCAATAAATTTACAATTGGTTGGGCTTGGGAAAGTGATTATGGTTCTTCGGATAAAAAAAATGAGTTTGAAAACTTGTTAGCTTATTCACCGCTTCACAATATTAAATCTGATGTTTGCTATCCAACAACTCTAATTACTACAGCCAGTCGGGACGATAGAGTTGTGCCTTCACATTCTTTTAAATTTGCAGCTAAACTTCAGGAATATCAGTCGTGCAATAACCCAATTCTCATAAGAGTAGAGGACAGAGCCGGGCATGGTGCTGGTACGCCGAAAGATAAAAGGATAAATCAAATTTCAGAGATTTATGGTTACGCTTTAAGCACTATAAATAACTGATATGCGGTTATATATTAAATTAAAAATTACCAACCTTTTTAAATTTCAATCTTTGCTATCAAATTAATTAAATATTTATTAATATAACTACTTAATGCAAAGGGGTGGCTGATATAGCCTGAGATCTTATGAAACTCTTTGAACCTGATCAACACAATAGTTGCGGAGGAATTGCATATGTATATCAGAAAAAGAATTTTATTTTTATTACCTATAATATTTTCTCTATCAGTTTTATCTAATGAAATTGAAGAGATAATTGTCAAGGGTGAATATAGAGAAAAATCTATAAGTGATGAAGATTCTAGTATTGTCGTTATTCAATCAGAAAAAATAAAATCACAAGCTATAAAACATTTTCAACAACTTTCTTACCTTGTTCCGAATTTAAATTATGCCGCCTCAGATTCTAGAGCTAGGTATTTTCAAATTAGAGGAATAGGGGAAAGATCTGGATATCAAGGCACTCCAAATTCTTCAGTAGGATTTTTGATAGATGATATTGATTATTCTGGACAAGGTGGAATTGCAACTTTATTTGACGTGGATCAAGTTGAAGTTTTTCGTGGACCACAAGGATCGAGAACTGGAGCAAATGCTTTAGCAGGATTAATTTATATAAAAACAAAAGACCCAACAAATCAATTTGAAGGAACTTCTGAAATTACCATTGGAGATTATGGAACCCAAAATTTAGGTATTGCTTTTGGCGGCCCGATGAAAAATGAAAAACTTAAATATCGTCTTGTATTAAGAACAGATTACGCTGACGGTTTTAGAAAAAATATTTTTTTAAACAAGTCAGATACTTCTAAAAAAGATGAGCTGACATTGCGATATAAATTAAATTGGGATTTCAATGAGACTACAGAAATTAATTTTGTCATTTCAAAAATTGATATGGATGATCCTGCAGACATATGGACAATTGATGGAAGTTTAAACACCTTATCGGATCGTCCTGGGATGGATTCACAAGAAACAAACTCTTACGGAGTGAAAGTTACAAAAAACTTTAATAACTTTGATCTTCAAAGTTTTACCAGCGCGACTAAGACTGATGTTATTTTTAGTTATGATGCTGATTGGGGTAATCCTGAGTCACATTTTCCATATACCTATGATTATTTTTCTGAAACACTAAGAAAAAGAGATACTTTTAGTCAAGAAATACGTTTTTTATCCAAAAATACAGATTTTTCTGAAAAAAAACCATTTGAATGGGTCTTTGGCTTCGATTTTAGTGAATTAGAAGAAACAAATGTAACTAGAGATGATGGAATTTATGGTGATCCGTCTGATCCATATGGCCCATATGCTAGTGAATCAATCATAGCAAGAAATTATGAAGCTGAAAATTTATCATTGTTTGGAAACATTGATTACTTTCTTTCAGAAAATTACAAACTAGCTTTTGGATTAAGATGGGAAAACTGGAATTCAAAATATAAAGATTCAAATCAAGAATCATTCAAACCATCAGACAATATGAATGGTGGAAAAGTCTCACTAATTAAAAATAATGACAATACTAATATTTATTTATCATTTGCAAGAGGTTATAAGCAAGGAGGATTCAATCTTGGATTGGATGCAACCGATAACACAATAAAAGATTCACTCATTTATGATCCTGAGTTTTTAACAAATTATGAAATTGGGATTAACTCAAAAAGTAATGATATGAGTTTTAATTATTCAGCAGTTATTTTCTTTTCCAAAAGGGAAGATCAACAAGTTTTAATTTCTAAGCAAGTAGATCCAACTGATCCAAATACTTTTTCTTACTTGACTCAAAATGCTGCTGAAGGAGAAAATTACGGACTAGAAATAAGTTCAAATTATTTTGTTAGTGATAATTTATATCTATTTGCTAACCTTGGATTTCTTAAGACAAAAATTAAAAATTGGCAATCTAGAATTGATTTGCAAGATAGAGCTCAAGCACATGCACCTGAAAAAACATATTCGGTTGGAATGAACTTTGATGTTATGAATAATTTTTATTTGAAATTTGATATCAATGGGAAAAGTAGTTTTTATTATTCAGATTCGCATGATAATAAATCTCAAAGCTACCAACTTGTGAATATTCATTTTGGTTATTCAAAAGATAATATTTCAGCTGAACTATGGATTAGAAATGCTTTCGACAAATACTATTCAACGAGAGGATTTTACTTTGGTAATGAAGCGCCAAATTTTGTAGACACGTTGTATAGAAGGCAAGGCGATCCAAAGAATTTCGGGTTGTCATTAAGATATAATTTTTAGGATTAATGATAAATATTATTTTAGAGTTAGTTGCTGTATTTACAGCAGTGACATACTTAATTTTAGCAGCTAAAGAAGACGTAAGATGCTGGTATGCGGCACTAATTAGCTCATTACTTTATATTTATATCATGTTTCAAGCAGGCCTTGTCATGGAATCAATATTACAAATTTTTTATGTTTTAATGGCTATTTATGGATACCTTCAGTGGAACAATATGATAAGTGTTGATTCAGATTTATCTATAAAAAGTTGGAATAAAATTAATCATCTATACTCTATTGGACTAGTTATCTTATTATCAACTTTTTCAGGTATTTTGCTTGAAAGATATACACAAGCAGTTTTGCCTTTCCTAGATGCATTCACAACATTTGGAGCAATAATAACCACATATATGGTCGCAAAAAAAATAATAGAAAATTGGATTTATTGGTTTGTAATAGACTCAATTTCTATATATTTATTTATCTCAAGAGAATTATATTTAACAGCATTATTATTTTTTGTTTACCTCATAATAATTATTTTTGGTTACATATCTTGGAAAAAAAAATTAGAACAGTAAATGAATCCAGCACTAAAAAAAATAGAAAATCTTGGAGTGTCTTTAGAAAGTTTGTCCAAAATCAAACACGGTGAAACGTCAGATACATATCTTGGGATTTACGATAATAAAAAAATTATTCTTAAAGTATATAAAGACTCAAAATTAAAAAACGAACAGAACACTTTCTTACATAAAAATCTAATAAAGCAATTGAGCAACCTGGAATTATTTCCAAAAATAATTTATACCAGTGATCAAAATGATTTTTTTATTTACGAATATTTTGAATCATTATCATATGAAGTAGATATTAATTTTATAAAAAAGTTAGGCAACAAATTGAAAGAAGTTCATAGAACAAAACCAAATGTTCAAATAAATACTTTCTATGATCAAATCAAGAAATATGAAATTGAATTAGAAGAAGAAAATTTAAAAAATATTTTCGAAAATTTTTACCAATTAATTAACCAATTTGAGAATGAAAATAACCAATTAGTTTTCTCACATAACGACTTAATTAAAGATAACATTCTGATCAATAAAGATATTTGTTTTATTGATTATGAATATGCTTCTTTTAATAATATGCATTGTGATCTTGCTAGAGTTATTGACGAGTTCGACTTAAATAAAAATGATATAAAGCATTTACTTGATAGTTACGACTATGGAGATAGAACTAACTTTAAAAATAATATTGATTTATGGAATAAAATTAATTTGCATTTAGACTATATTTGGATACTAGTAATGCAAAAAAGAGGGTATTTAAAAAAGGGCAGTAAAGAACATTTAAAATATTCAGAAAAGATTAAGCTATTAGGGCAATAAATAGTGTAATAAACAAAATTGCTATTGGTATAAGTTTATCTATCTTAGCAACTAAATCTTCTTTATTTGGAAGTTTGAGCATTTCTAATGTAAATAATGTATTTTTTTTATCTTCAGATATAGAATTATTGCTAATATCTTCATTTGTACCCATATCAATATCTGAAATAGTCATATTATTCTCCACATTTTCTGATTTTTCATCATTATTAGAATTTTCATTCATATTTGATGTATATTCAATGCTTTTCTTTGACATATTATCGTTCATATTAATATTTTCTTGAACATTGATGTTCAATTCCATTTGATCAAGCTCAGAAAGAATTTTATCTCTTTTAGCTATTGCCTCTTCAAGGCTTGTTGTTTCAAGGGATTTTTTAATAAAATCTTTACCAATTATCAATGATTGACTTTTTGTAAGCCTTTTTTGTATAAAATAAATATCTTTATTCTTACCCCTTAGAACAAGGTATTTAGCATTATTTGTACTCATATGTACTCATAATTTTAAATTATTTTGTGTTTTTTTTCAATATTTGTACTCATTATTTAACCATTTGTACTCATATTTTCAACAATTTACTCATTTGTACGCACATTTTTATACATTTTTCTAAATTTCATCATTTTTTGTGTCAATTTTTTAAATTTTGTGTAATTTTTGTCTGTGAAATTAATTTTTTCTAGCTGTATTTTTCTATTGTTTTTAATTTAATATGATTTACTATAAAGCTTCATAAATTGAGGGGAAATAAAATGAAAATATTATGTGTTTTATATGATGATCCAATTACTGGGATGCCTGAAAATTACGCTAGAGATGATTTACCTAAACTAGATAAATATCCTGACGGAATGACCTTACCATCACCTAGCTCCATAGATTTCACGCCTGGTGAATTACTTGGATGTGTTTCTGGTGAATTAGGCTTAAGGAAATTCTTAGAAGATGCTGGTCATACTCTAGTAGTTACTTCAGATAAAGATGGAGAGGGTTGCACTGCTGATAAAGAATTGGTAGATGCTGACATTGTAATTTCTCAACCATTTTTTCCATATTATTTAACTAGGGATAAAATGGAATCTGCTCCGAATCTTAAAATGGCTATAACAGCTGGTATCGGCTCTGATCATGTAGATCTTCAAGCGGCTATGGATAATAACGTTGATGTTGTGGAGGTTACATACTGCAATTCAAGATCTGTTGCTGAACACATTGTTATGATGATACTTTCAATGGTTAGAGATTATCATAACCAACATAGAATCGTAAAAGAGGGTGGATGGAACATTGCTGATGCTGTTCAACGTTCATATGATGTTGAGGGTATGCATGTTGGCACTGTTGCAGCTGGAAGAATTGGAATTGATATGCTCAGAAAAATGAAACCTTTTGATGTTCATTTGCACTATTTTGATATCCACAAACTTCCTGATGAAGTTGAAGCTGAATTAAATCTTACTTACCATGATTCTGTTGAGTCACTTGTAGCAGTTTGTGATGTAGTGAATATTAGCTGTCCATTGCATCCTAAAACAGAACATTTATTCAATGATGAGATGATAAGTAAAATGAAACGTGGTGCTTATATAGTTAACACAGCTAGAGGAAAAATTTGCGATAAAGATGCTATTGCAAGAGGCCTAGAATCTGGACAGCTTAGTGGCTATGCTGGTGATGTATGGTTTCCTCAACCAGCACCAAATGATCATGTTTGGAGAACTATGCCGAATCATGGAATGACTCCACATACCTCTGGTACTTCATTGTCAGCCCAAGCAAGATATGCTGCTGGAGTTAGGGAAATCTTAGAATGTTTCTTTGAAGGCAAGCCTATAAGAGAACCATACCTTATTGTTCAAAATGGTGATTTGGCTGGTATGGGAGCTCACTCCTATACAAAAGGAACCGCAACGGATGGTTCTGAAGAAGCAGCTAATTATAAAAAATAAATCTTTTTTCTGATCAGGATGAAATTAAATCTTTCATCCTGATTAGTTTTATAATGTTTATATGAAATTTTCGTATTGGAAATCCAATTTAATTATTCTTGCATCGCTTTTAGTGGTCTGGTTTATTGTTTCTTTTGGTTTCGGGATATTGTGGTCTGAAAAATTAGATAGTCTCAGTCTTGGGGGTTTTAAATTAGGTTTTTGGTTTTCACAACAGGGAAGCATCTACTTTTTTGTGTTAATAATTTTTACTTATGTATATCTTTTAAATAAGCTTGATAAGAAGTATTTCGATAACTCAGATAAATCTAATACTGAAGAAAAATGAGTCTTCAAGCGCTAACATATTTATTTGTTGGAATATCATTTGCCGTTTACATTGGTATAGCAATTTGGTCTAGAGCAAGATCAACAAATGATTTTTATATAGCTGGTAAAGGAGTCAGTCCTATAGCAAATGGAATGGCTACAGCCGCTGATTGGATGTCAGCAGCATCCTTTATATCAATGGCAGGGTTAATAGCTTTTTTAGGAAAAGATGGCTCAGTATATTTAATGGGCTGGACTGGAGGATATGTATTATTAGCGCTTTTGCTAGCACCATATTTAAGAAAATTTGGTAAATATACAGTCCCAGATTTTATCGGGACGCGATATTACTCGAAAGCAGCAAGGCTGGTGGCAATTATATGTTTGATATTTATATCCTTTACGTATGTGGCAGGTCAAATGCGTGGAGTTGGAATTGTATTCTCTAGATTTCTTGAAGTAGATATTAATACAGGGGTAATTATAGGAATGCTTATTGTATTCTTTTACGCTGTTTTGGGTGGTATGAAAGGCATTACCTATACTCAAGTAGCTCAGTATTGTGTTCTTATATTTGCCTATCTTGTTCCTGCAATATTTATATCATTAATGATAACGAATAACCCGATACCACAACTTGGTTTTGGTGACAAAATAGCAGACTCTTCGTTGTATCTTTTAGATAAACTAGATCAGCTTTCAATTGAATTAGGTTTTAACGCATATACAGAATATACGAAGTCTAATATAGACGTATTTTTCATTACTGCAGCTCTGATGTTTGGGACTGCAGGCTTACCCCATGTAATTGTAAGATTTTTTACTGTTCCAAAAGTTAGTGATGCAAGAAAATCTGCAGGTTATGCGTTAGTTTTTATAGCCCTCTTGTATACAACAGCTCCTGCAGTCGCAGCTTTTGCAAAAATTAACTTCATTGATTCCGTTCAAAAAGTTGAGTTTAAGTCAGCACCTGACTGGTTCACAAACTGGGAAAATATTGGCCTAATTGCATGGAAAGATAAAAATGACGATGGGATCATAAACTATTCATCTGGAAATGCGCTTGAGGGTGTAAAACCAAAATATACAAATCAATTTGGCGAGTTTGGTGAAAGAATTGTAGAAAATGCCCCAGATCAATCGAATGATAATGAGGTATATATTGATAACGATATTATGGTCTTAGCAAATCCTGAAATTGCTAAACTACCAAATTGGGTAATTGCTTTGGTTGCAGCTGGAGCTCTTGCAGCGGCATTATCTACAGCAGCAGGATTGCTTTTAGTAATATCAGCTTCAATATCACATGACTTAATGAAGAAGATGTTGATGCCAAAAATCACTGAAAAACAAGAACTTTTTTATGCAAGATGTGCTGCTGCTGTTGCAATATTTATTGCTGGATTATTTGGGATCTATCCACCCGGATTTGTAGCTCAAGTAGTGGCATTTGCTTTTGGATTAGCAGCTTCTACGATATTTCCAGCATTATTTTTGGGAATCTTCTATAAAAGATTAAATAAAGAGGGAGCTATAGCTGGAATGCTTACCGGCTTAATAGCAACAACATCTTATATAAGCTATTTTAAATTTATAAACCCAATGACGAATAATTCAGATTATTGGATCTTTGGAATTTCTCCAGAAGGATTTGGTTTCTTAGGCATGATATTAAATTTTATAGTTGCATTAATTGTTTCAACTTTTTATAGTAAACCACCTAAAGAAATCTATCAGATGATAGATGAAATAAGAAAACCTTAATTATGAAAAAAACAGTTGCCATAATTGGCTCTTCTGGAGCTATTGGAAATGCAGTTTCAAATAATCTGCTTAATGATGACTCTGTTGAAATTATTTATAAATTTTCTAGATCAAAGTCTATTGATGAAAACCCTAAAGTTAAGAATATTTTTCTAGATATCGAAGATGAGGAATCTGTTAAGTCATCTGTTGAGCAAATCCCATCAAATATAAAGTTTGATTTAGTTTTTGTTGCCACAGGCATTTTGCATAATGATAAAGAAATCTTCCCAGAAAAAAGTATCAAAGATATTAATATTGAAAAGTTAAAAAAAGTAATTCTAGTAAATACAATAGGACCAACTTTGGTAGGTAAATACTTTATTCCATTCTTAAAGAAAAATGAACAAAGTGTTTTTGCTTTTTTAAGCGCAAGGGTGGGCAGTATTTCTGATAATAAACTTGGAGGGTGGTATTCCTATCGCGCTAGCAAGACTGCCCTTAATCAAATCATAAAGAACTTTAGTATAGAAGTTAATAGGACTAACAAAAATGCAATTTTTGTTGGTCTTCAACCTGGAACAGTAAAGAGTTTTCTTAGTAAGCCATTTGAAAGAAATGTTAAGGCTGATAATCTTTTTACTCCAGAATATAGCGCAGAAAAGATGCTTCAAGTTATCAATGAACTTACTCCAAATGATTCTGGTAAAGTTTTTGCTTGGAACGGAGAAGAAATTCAGCCATAAAAAAACCCAGCTTAAAGCTGGGTTTTTACGAATAAAATTAAATTATTCTGAGTCGCTTACAGCAGCTACATAAATAGCTAAACCAAACGCGATTTTGTTAATAAAATCAGCGAGGTTATAGATTGTATTAGCACCTGCCATATCACCGCCACCCATAGCGCCTAGCCAATATCCAATTGGATATATAGCCCAACCAAAAGTAACAATCAGTCTGATTGTTCCAAATGCGCTTTGTGCTGCAGCATTACCACTTGAAGCATTAAGTTGTCCGGCTTCACCAGAAAATACTTCATAGATAATATATAACCATGCAAGTGTTGCAACTATTCCGCAAACCATTGCGTTTGAACCAGTTTCTCCCATGAAACCAACTACAAGCATCACTAATGAAGCTCCTAAAAGCTTCCAGAAAACGCTTGAGCTAACATTCGTACACACTTTAAGTATTAAGTAGAACTCAATAATTTGAAGTGGAACTGTGATTAACCAGTCAATGTATCTGTATACTGTAGGTGATGATCCAGTTTCAACCCAAACACCTCTCATGTAGAGATAATGCCAAAACGCCACACCAGTAACCAAACCAGCTACTGATAATGATGTTTTCCATTTGCCGTGAACTCTGTCTCTTTCAACAAAGAAGAAAACAGTAGCAGCAAGCATAGCAGCTGTTACCAGCCAGAATGTTACTCCTGTTACGTCACTTGTCTGCAGATCCGCAGCAAATGCTGGAAGTGCTACTGCACCAACCATCATTAATAAAAATTTCATATATAACTCCTTATAAGTAGATTGGAGTACAAAATACTCCCCCCCGTTAATATACAAGAATCTATGATACCAAAATCTCAAAAGGTAGCAAATTTGAGATATCTATTATAAGTAAACGTTATTTTTAATTATTTATATTAAATATCTAACTTTTGATCATTAACAAAGACAATTGTTATTAAAAGTTCAAATATGAATATATTTATCCTGTGATAATATATTTGAAAAAAGAGTTTTTATGAAAAATGTCACATCTTTGAAACCTTTGAATGGGGTAAAAGTAATAGAGCTATCAAATATGATCACATGCTCATTAGCCGCAATGACACTATCATCTCAGGGTGCTGAAGTTATAAAAGTTGAGCCTCCACATATGGGTGACAAGATGAGACCGCTAGGAACTCAAAAGAATGGAGTATCTGGATTTTTTCATAATTGTAATCGCGGAAAAAGATCTCTTGCAATAGATCTTAAATCTGAAGCGGGCGTTCAAGCTATGAAAGAGCTTATTTCTGAAACTGATATCTTAATGCACAACTATAGACCAGGAATTATGGATAAATTGGGCCTTGGATCAGATAGTATGAGAAAGATAAATCCACAACTAATTTACATAGCTGTAAGTGGATTTGGTACTAAAGGACCAATGGCTGATTTACCAGCATTTGATCATGTGATACAGGGGTTTGCTGGCTTTACTGATCTTCAGTCATCAGATGATAACTCCTTTGATTTTATAAAAACTTTTATTTGCGACAAAGTTACAGCCTATACAGTCTGTCAGGCGGCTACTGCAGCTTTGCTTGCAAGAACAAGTACAAAAGTTGGACAACATATAGATATTTCTATGCTCCATGCATGTTTGTCATTTATGTGGCCAGATGGAATGATGCACAGAACTCTCAAAGATGATGATAGATTTGAAATGTCTCCTGGATCAGATTATTTTCAAACCATTAATTATAGCGATGGTGGAATTGCTTTAGCTGCTCTAACAGATGAGCATTATGAAGTCGTTTTA
>PYIJ01487908.1_pt1 | contig 17223 bp, 17 predicted proteins | sample 3578051 | NCBI WGS metagenome assembly PYIJ01 (sample SAMN08408021, study PRJNA431606) | Marine metagenome isolate SA_KN192-05_S13_5m, whole genome shotgun... | biome: marine; feature: oceanic pelagic zone; material: water; isolation source: surface water sample, 0.2-0.8 um fraction ... | reverse complement strand
GTTTTCCTAATTTTCCAATAAAAACATTATATTAGAAGATATGTAGGCTTGCAATTAGCTTTTTTTAATGAAGTTATTTTAAAAATAATTACCCAAAAAGAGGCTTTAACCCTACTAAAGGAAAAATGCCTAATAAAGAAAGAAATAATACTTAAATTCTGGCAGTTAGCTCAAATAGACCGCTTGAGAGATGCGCCTTACAATTATTAAAAATTAGATCCAAAGGAACCTTTCATCTTAAATAGAAAAAAGGAAAATTAGAACAATTTCGACGTAGGCCATTAAATTTTTTAATATTCCTCGTAATTTGTATTTTTCTGCTTGACGATTTTCCTGCAACCCTAAACACTTTTAGTCTGTTTTTGTTGTTTTTAACAATATCCAGGGGGAATTAATGTGTCTATTTCTGATGAAAATATTATTGTAGCAGATAATCTCTCAATTTCTTATGATTTACATAGAGAAAGAAAGAAACTGATAGCGCTCCAAAATATTAACTTAGAAATCAAAAAAGGCGAGTTTGTTGTTTTAGTTGGGCCTTCGGGTTGTGGAAAAACGAGTTTCATTAACGCTATTTCGGGTTTAATTCCAAAATCAGACGGTAGTGTGAAAGTCAGGGGAAAAGAGGTAGTAGCGCCTGGACCCGACAGAGCAATGGTATTCCAAGACTATGCATTGTTGCCTTGGAGAACGGTAGAGGCCAACATTCGCCTTCCCTATGAACTTCAAAATCTTGGACTATCAGAGGAAGAAAAAGCACTTCGGGTAAAAAATTGTTTAGCTCTCGTCGACCTTGAAGGTTTTGAAAAATCTTTCCCGTATGAATTATCTGGGGGAATGAAACAACGCGTTGGAATTGCACGCGCTCTCGCAACCAACCCAGATATTTTGCTTGCTGACGAACCTTTTGCTGCAATTGATGCAATGACACGTGAGGCAATGCAGGCTGAGATGGAGCGTATCGTGATGGAAACTGGTCAAACTTGCGTTTTCATAACTCATTCCATTGATGAAGCCATATTGCTTGGAGACAGAGTCGTTGTAATTTCCTATCGTCCAGGGAAAATAAAAGAAATCGTTGATATCGATTTTCCTCGCCCCCGTATGAGTAATTCAGAGGTGAAGATATCAAAAAAATACGCCACGTTGCGAGACCATATCTGGAATTTGGTTAAAGATGAAGCCATGCAGACTACAAGGGGGGAATAAGAATGGCAAAAGCAACTGAACAAATCCAATATGAGACAGATGACCCAAATCGCATTCAGGATGTTGGCTGGACATTTAAGGAAGTATGGAGAAGGATACGTGGTTTTGTTGTCACGTCCGTAAATCTTATAATCTTTTTCATTTTATGGGAACTTGTTACAACCTACGGAAATATAAATTCTCTGTTCCTTCCAAAAGCTTCTGCAATGTTTCAAGAATTATGGGTCGGGATGACTACGAGAGCACCTGAGGGCGCAGTTTTTTCTGGTAGTATACTAGACCACTTCCTCCACAGCTTTAAGAATTTAATGGTAGGACTTGGAATCGCATGTGCAATAGGCATCCCAGGCGGTCTGCTTATGGGTGGCAATAAGTATGTTGAATCCATTCTTAGTCCATATGTTTGGGCGCTTGCCTCACTTCCAAGGATTGCTCTAGTCCCGCTATTCATCTTATTTTTAGGATTTACAACAACAATGCAGGTTACCATAATAGTAATCTCTGCTGTTTTTCCTATTATCATAAATGCGTGGGCAGGCGTTAAAACAACAGAAAAATCGCTTTTAGCAGCGGCAAAAGTATTCGGCGCTAATAGAGTACAACTCTATTATAAGGTAGTACTTCCTTACACACTTCCATTTATTATTTCTGGAATTCAGCAGGGAATTGGCAGAGGTCTGATTGGTGTGGTTATCGCAGAATTATTTGGTGGTTCAAACGGACTTGGATACTTGATACAACGGTCTGCTGATACGTTTAATACTGCAATGACCTTTGCAGTTTTACTACTTTTAATAGTGATGTCATTATCACTCATCAATTTCACAAGATGGCTTGAGGCTAAGGTTGCCCCATGGCGAAATGTGAATCATCTGTGATGCCTACACAGATACCAAAATAATAAATTTATAAAATGGGAGGAAAAAAAATGGCTCGATTAAAACAAAAAACAAAGATCTTACTACCTAGAAGAGAAGTGCTGCTTAAAGGAGGACTCGGAGCGCTAGGAATAGCTATTGGTGCAACTGCAGTTCCATTTAAGGGTGCTTGGGCGGTTGACTCATCTGCAATAAAGTCAAGTGCAAGTACAATTAGAATGGCTGATTGGAATCCAAACTATGCTGCTCAATGGTCATGGCGTCTTGCACAATTCAAAGGGTTTTACGAGAGTGCTGGCATCGAAGATATCGAGTTTTATCTTACAGACGAATATTTTCCAGGTCTTATTGGCGGTAGTCTTGATGTTGCGCACTCTGACGTCGATGTGCTATTCGGCGCTCATGCAGCAAGTAAAAAGCCTCTAAAGCTTTTAAGCGTATATCGCGATAAAGAATGGTGGATTATGGGCGTTGGAAAAGGGATTGAGAGTTTTGAAGACCTTAAAGGCGGAAAAATTTCAGGCGGCGGCTTAGGCGGACGTAATACGTGGATACAGCGTCAAATTCTTATTGAAAATGGAATAGACCCTGATAAAGACGTTGAAATGGTGCCTATGAAAGGTGGCTCTGATGGCAGAATGAAAGCTATCATCGCAGGGGTTTTAACAGGTGGCTCTGTATTCCCAAGACACGAAAAGGGCCTCACAGATAATGGTGGAAAATTCATATCCGCTTATATCAAAGAAGTGCCCCAAGAAGGCTTTATCACTAACATGGAATGGGGTGATAAAAATGAAGATGCCCTTTATGCATGGCAATATGCTGAATTAAAGGCACGTCAGTGGTTGTTTGAGCCTGCTAATAAGGATGCCGCATATGCTGAAATGCGCGCCAAAGGCTTCGATATTCCGCCAGAATTTGAGGCACAATATGAGACCGAACTAAATCAGATTTGTAAGGATGGTGGTTTCGCTGAGGCATCTATGGATAGCTTTGCCCAAGGAGTACGAGACCTTGGTCAGGTGCCAGCTGATTTTGATTGGCGCGATGCTGTAGACCTACGTTTCTTACACGCAGCCCAAGAATCTCTCGGTCTAGCCAAAAGACCTGCTTAAGCAAAATTTAAATTTAAAATGAAGGCCGGCATTTTGCTGGCCTTCATTTTTTCAAAAGGAATATTTTAGAATGGGTATGTTAATTGATGGTATATGGGGAGCAGATTTTGAAGGCAAACAAACTGCGGATGGCAGTTTCATTCGCCCTGAATCACCTTATCGGAATTTTATAACTAATCCGGGTGAAGGCACTTTTCCAGCGGAAGCTGGAAGGTATGAATTGATAGTTGCCTATGCCTGCCCATGGGCACATCGCGCATTACTATACCGCTCCTTGCTTAATCTAGAAGATATTATAGGAGTCTCGATTGTGCATCCTATTAGCTACCCTTTGGGCTGGCATTTTGGCGATTATTCTGATGTCTGCAATAATACAGGTGTCAAAATTGACAATTTGCATCAGCTATATACGCACGTAGATCAACACTTTACAGGAAAAGTAACCGTACCCACACTCTGGGACAAAAAGAAGCAAACAATCGTCAATAACGAATCTTCTGAAATTATTAGAATGCTAGATGGACCTTTTTGCGTCCTCACCAGTCAGACTGAAAATCGAATGACAGCGTCCTTTGACCCTCAAAAACTCGAGACTATGAATGATTTAGTATATCGGGGATTAAACAACGGCGTTTATCGAGTTGGTTTTGCTAAATCACAGGAAGCATACATCTCGTCTGTAAGCCTATTATTCCAAACATTAGATACTCTAGAGGGAGTTCTTGACGACAGCCTATATCTTCTCGGAGATGAAGCATGTGAGGCAGATTGGCGGCTACTGCCAACTCTTGTTCGTTTCGACCCGATATACTACTACCATTTTAAATGTAACAAGAAAAAACTACGCGAATACCCGAATCTTCACCGCTATATGCACCGGTTGCTAAATACACCAAAAGTTCGTTCGACTATCAAGCTTGACCATATTATAGACCATTATTACTTATCACATCTAAAGATAAACCCTTACTCAATCATACCAGTTGGAGTTTCCTATGATATGGCGGATTTATAATTAAAGAAAAAAAGGAAACTTTTTAATGCTCACACTTTATCACTATGATCGCTCAAGTGCTGCTCAGAGAGTTCGTCTGGGGTTGGAAGAGAAAAAACTCAAATGGAAGAGTATTATTGTGGATACAGCAATGGGGGATGCCAGCCAGAGACCTGATGACTTTCATATTTATAATCCAAAAGGATTAATTCCTTTGTTAAGAGATGGTGATTTTACTATCCCAGAATCGACCCTTATCCTAGAATATTTAGAAGACGCGTTTCCAAATGACATTAATCTGCGTCCACAGCATCCAAAAGAAGTAGCTAAAATGCGTTTATGGATGAGAAAAATCGATGATGGTATTCATGTTGCCAGTCGTACCATAGGTGTTTGCGTTGTAAATCGGCACTTCTATCAAAAAACCGATAAGAAACAACTAGCAGATTATTACGCAAAAATGCGGGATAGTGTTAGAAAAAATAACGATAAAATTAATACAGAAATGGGTCTCGACTCTCCACTCCTTGTTCCCTCTGTTCACGCCTTTAAAAAGCTTTTTTTAGAGATGGAAGAACAGCTTCAATCACATGATTGGCTAGCGGGTAACAGTTATTCACTAGCGGATATATCGCTGGTAGTTTATCTAACACGCTTGGGCTCTTTTCAGATGAAACCCTTATGGTCCGACATGATAGCATTAAACAAATGGTTCGAAAAAATCGTTGCACGTCCTGCTTATCAGAAAGCAGTTGTAGAATGGGGGGATATTACAGAAGAAAAACGTCGCGTAGAGGGTGAAGCTGCATTCGAACGTTTAAAAAAAATATGGCAGCAGGATAGCTAGCTGATTTATTAAATTGCCAAAATTAGATTTACAAATTAAATTTGTCTGTCAATGAGGGGTTTTTTATCAAAAAATAATGAGAGATTTTCCCATGATTTCTGAAATAAATAGGTCCATGACTGCTTTGTAATTCCAGCAATATGTGGGGAAAAGAAAATACGTTCCAACGCAGATTGAGAGAGATTTAATAGAGGGTTTTCAGGTATCGCAGGCTCTTGGCTGTACACATCAACAACTGCCCCTTTTATAATCCCTAACTCAAGTGCAGAAGCAAGTGCAGTTTCGTCGACAATCCCTCCTCTGGCTGCATTTATTAATATAGCATTTTTTTTCATTACCTGAAGTTCCAGTTCTGAAATCAGGTCTTTTGTTTCATCAGTAAGTGGAACATGAAGAGAGACAATATCACTCTTTGATAATAAGGTTGGCAAGTCACAAATCTGAGCATTTACTTTCTCAGCCTCTCTTTTATCAGGGGGAAAAATATCAAAACAAGAAATCTCACAACCCATTAAGTTAAACAATCTGGCCGTTTCTCGGCCTATACTGCCAAAACCAATAATACCTACATGTTGCCCTTGAAGAGATACCATTCTTTTCTCTAGCATTTTTGAACGGATAGTTGAGTACTCGCCTAGCGGTAAGGCGTTTATCCCGAGATGGAGTTGACGTGAGAGGGTAATAACAGAACCAATGCAATATTCAGCAACGGCAAAGGCGCTTCCACCTTGGACATTGCAAACTGCTATTTGGTTTTCTTGACAGAATTTTGCATCAAGCCTATCAATTCCAGCACCTGTTACCTGTACCATTTTGATATCGGAATTCTCAAAAATTTCATTTGGTATTTTGGGCCCCACAGCTGGAATAATCAATGCTTTAGCACGTTCTGCTAAAACAAGTATCTCAGGGTCACTCGGCACAAGATATTCAACCTTAAATCTTGAGGGAGCGATAGCATCGAATTCAATAAAATCTGCTTCAGGTCGAAGACAGATTATCTGCTCTAATAAATTACTTGAAGATGTCATTTTTTAAAAAACTCATACACTACTCACCCAATATGGTAACGCTACCTGTTGGAAAAAAACATAGAAGTCTTAGTACCTTTCTGCTAGAATTACGTGTTACGTGTCTCTCGTTGGGTGGGATGATAAGCGTATCACCCACAGAAATATTATACTCACCAGAGTCCGCATAGGTACACCCTTCCCCCTCAAGAACGTAAATGCATTCTTCGACATCTGGATGATAATGTTTATTTCGTTGCGAAGAAGTTTCCGTCTCTGGCTCGATTTCAACTACTCGTACGCAAATATTATTAGCACCTGCACCTGCACTCGCAATTTGATAAGACATCCGCCCCGGCAGTGCGAGTTGGACAGCGTCGCCCGCTTTTATTCTATGTGCCATAGCTTATTCCTTTTTCGCCATTTTATCGAGTGTGGCGATACCGCCATTCACTTCATCAAGAAGGGTAAAAATTTCAGAAGCTTCATTTGTAATTGCCGTTCCCAAATCCTCAAGCATTTGGGTTCCTTTATCAATTGTTGCTCGACTTGGATCACCATACCAACCGGTTGGTGCAATAGTGCGAATATCTGTAAGTATTGGCTGATAAGAACGGGTTCTGCGCAACTTGTCCATCTTGGAGCCGTGCTTGTGGTCAGATGAACCTTCGATCCTATCAAGATGAACTAATTCTGGATAAGAGGCCAATATTGCGAGCGTCTCAATTTCTCCACCATGTGTCAAACCGCCAGAAGTTGGACCATATAATTCAGCTGCAACATAGCAGGCCTGCACTGTTAATACACTCAGCCCACATTCGCGGTGTAGACGTTCTGCTGCTATTGCGAGTGATGATGAGTTGCCTTCATGCCAATTGACGATCATAAGGCGCTTTGCCCCGTGCCCAGCTAGCGATTCACATGTTTCATAAACAACTCGAATATAAGTTTCATGTGATAAGGTTATTGTCGCTTCGTATGGCATATGAAAAGGAGTCACTCCTAATGGCCCACCTGGAATAACCAAACCATCCATTTTTTCGGCTACTTTTTCTGCAATTATATTAGCTGCAAAAGCATCTGTTCCAGCTGGCAGGTGCGGACCATGTTGTTCAACACTTCCAGCAGGTAAGATGATCAAGGGATTTTTTTTAAGCTGGTTTGCAACCTCAGGCTGAGTAAGTAACTCTAATTTTCTACTAGGTAGCTTCACGACATAGGTCCTCGTCATTTTTGTTTCGGTTGTAAACTTTATTCATTTCATACCGGCTAGAAATACATACGTTTTCTTTTTTTAATTTATCAATACCATATAGCCATCTTCTTTTAGCTATAATAAAGGATTAAATTACAGTTTTTGCGTGCGATAGCACATCGTCAATAGATACGTTTGCTGAATTTTGGTCGATTGATTTAAGAGCAGCATAGACCATTGCTACTGCAACGTTACCATCATGTGCTGTTAGCTTTGTCGCTTTACCGGAACGACATGCGTGAGCAAAAATTTCTAATTCATCTTGGAACATATTACCTGTAAAAATATCTAGATCCTCACGCAAACCATAGCCATCTTTTCCGCGTTGAATATATAATGATGACGTTTTATGCAGATTTTCTGGCTCATCCCAAGAAGCAAAATCAAGCTCGAAATGCATTAATCCTTCTTGAGCAAAAACGCGGGTTGAAAAAATTCCTGGAGATGTCCAACAGCTTCCAACATAACCAAGCACGCCATTTTTAAAACGCACTGTTGACATAGATTGGTCGTCAACTTCTGCCCCAACGGGAGATAATTTCGATGCGATAGAAGAAACTGTTGCGACATCGCCACCAAGGTAATGAAGAATGTCAAACATATGAATAGCGAGTTGTGAAAGCGGCCCACCTGGTGCCCTATCACGATACCATCGCCATGTATCTGGAGTTAATTCAAGTGCTCTCTCATTAGAAAAATTTGCTTCGATAAAAGCAAGTTTGCCCAAAGATCCGTTATCAAGGTTATCTTTCATCATTTGGATACCTTTAAGCAACCTAGCACTATGCCCTACAGTCATTGTTACATTATGTTCTTTTTGCAACGCTTCCATCCTCAAACCATCGGATAGAATGTTTGAAATTGGTTTCTCTGTGTATATATGCTTGCCAGCTTCAGCTATTTGCTTTGCAATCGTGAAGTGCTGTTCATTGGGCACTGTGATTATAACGCCCTCAATTTCCGGCATCGACAGAATTTCTGATAAGCTGTCATAGGTGCTGACACCAAATTGCTGACTAAAGTCATCTCGTTTTTCTTGGGAACGCGAGTGACCCGCTATGATCTCGATTCTATCCGATTTTTGGGCTGCTTTTGTAAGTACTTTAGCCCATCTACCCAATCCAACAATACCTAATTTCACAGGGGTCTGACTATTCATTTTACTCTCCAAATTTTGGGCTTTTCAATTTGTTTAAACCGTAATATCGTAATATAGAAATAGGTTCATTTTGGATGGTAGTTTTGTCAAGAAAAAATGCAAAAAAAATTCCTGTTATTGCAAGAGATGCCGCTCCCTTAAGAACGCAGGCACACTTATACCTCCGCGATAAGATTATTCGTGGCGATTATAGACCAGGGGCTCGCATAAAGGAAAGAGAACTAATCGAAATATTAGGGGTTTCAAGAACTGTGATACGCGAGGCAATAAGGCAACTAGAAACCGAGAAGCTTATAACCGTTGAACCTCAGGTTGGGCCAAGAGTGCGTATTATGTGCGCAAAAGAAGCCAATGAGATTTACCTAATACGCGCCACTCTCGAAAAATTAGCCGTTAGTCTATTTATAAATAATCAGTCTAGCGCTTGTTTAAAAAAACTGGAAAAAAACTTTAAACAGCTTAAAGCATCATTTGAGACACAGAAGCCTGATGAAATTATAAAACAAAAAAATAAATTCTTCGAGACTATCTATCACTTCGCAGGCAATCAAGTTCTCTCAAGCCTGATTGATTCGCTAATCGGTCAGGCCTGGCGTTGGCGCTCCCTTGGACTCACTCATCCTAACCGTAACCCAAACCGGCAGAGGAGGAGTCTTGATAATTTGACTCATTTATATGATGCAATATTAAAAAAAGATATTGCAAGAGCACAAATGCTTATTGATGTTGAAGTTCAAGATGCACAAGATGAAATATTGCGTTTAATCAAAATTGATTCAGGAGATTTATAATGCAATCAAATACCGTTATTCCAGACGAAAATCCAACTAGAATAGACCATGCGGGTTTTTATCGAAGATGGTTGTCTATGATAGACGATATGGAGTACCTGCAATCTTACGTTAATCGAGTTTCTGGAACAAATGAAGAAGACTGGGTCCCATTATGGCGAGAGGCAGGTAAAAGTTATGAAGAAAAAGGAGATAAGCTTGAATCGGAAAAAAAATTTAAACAGGCAAGAAAATGTTTTCTTCAAGCTCGCACCTATTATTCTATTGGCCGTTTTCCAGGTGCAGTTTCTGATGTAAAAAAATCTATTAGTGATGATTGTAACCGGGCATATGCAAAATCCTGCGCCCACCTTGACCCCGCCGTTCAAGAGGTAACAATTGAGCATCAAGGATATCAGATAAAATGCCATTTGCGAATTCCAAACACTGATGGAAAACACGCTGCAGTTTTAATTATGTGCGGCGCCGATATGTTTAAAGAAGACAGAGGGTGGGCAGGTGATTTTTGCCTCGATAATAACATGGTTGCTCTTATCATGGATGCGCCTGGCACAGGTGATAATTTGCTACCTTGGGTTCCAGCATCTGTCTCTGCGTGGATAGCGGCTGTGGACTATCTAGCTGCACTACCAAACGTTGACCATGATCGAATTGGCGCATTTGGTATAAGCCGAGGCGGTTATTCAGTAATGCAATTGGCAGGACATTATCCAGAAAAAATTAAGGCGGTAGTTGCATCTGCAGGACATCATTTTGGATACAAAATGAACGACCAAGAACTTTTAGATTATGTTGATGCGCGGTCTAGACGCTCGCAATATAAATTTGGTCCAAAAGACGGGCCCATAACATTTCCAGAATGGAGTGTGGATAAAGAAAACCGCTTGTATAAAGAATGGGCTCTTCCAGAACAGGGCGTTCTAGAAAAAATTACAATGCCTATTTTAATGATAAACGGGAAAAAGGATCATTTAGCCCCGATAGGTAATATTTATTACATGCTAGAAAATGGTCCTACTCTCGGAAGGGAAGCAAGAATCTATCCAGATGCAGGTCATTGTGCGTTTAAACATTTTTCAAGCTGGGCGCCCGACTCATTTAAATGGTTAAAAGAAAAGCTTATCTGAAAACCAAAATATTTTAATATCTATTATTCAATTCACAAGAACCTCTAATTCGCCGAGGCCCTCAATAAAAGCCAACATAACGTCACCGGTTTGAACAGACCCTACACCTGCAGGGGTTCCAGTCATAATAACATCACCTGCTGCCAACTCAAAATAATCTGATAATATGGATATCATTTCAGGTACGGACCAAATCATCTGGCTTATATCTGCACTCTGCCTGATTGTTTGATTTATTTTGAGAGAAATTGCTCCTTTTTCAATTATACCAGTGTTTTCAACCGGGACCAATTTACCGAATGGAGCAGAATTCTCAAACGCCTTACCTATTTCCCATGGTCTACCCATAGTTTTTGCGTGTTGTTGTAAATCACGCCGCGTCATATCTAAGCCAATACAGTATCCGAATATATGTTGGTTGGCTAAACCAACCGGAATAGAATTACCACCAGATTTCAGGGCTACAACCATTTCAACTTCATGATGAACATTTTCTGATTTTGTGGGATATTTAAAACTACCATCAGTGACAATATTATCCGGGTTCTTTTGGAAAAAGAATGGGGGATCTCGGTCAGGGTCGTGGCCCATTTCACGTGCATGCTCAGCATAGTTTCTGCCAATACAATATACCCGTCTTACAGGAAAAACTGATTGGCTGTCTTTTACTGGCAAAAATGTTCTTGCTGGTTCGGGTATTATATAATCAATCATGATATTTTTATCTTTGTTTTTTATTTTTCGTTTTGGGTAAGATGGGGGTATTTTTGGGTCAGAAGCGACCCATTGTAAAATGTTTTACTGTAAGCATCTTTTTGTTGGATTAACGACAACCAGTTTGCAACCTTCGGGAATTTGTCCCAAAAGTAAGACAAATTAATATCCTGAATTCTTACAATTACAGGCATTACCGCAACATCTGCATAACTTATATCACTACCCTGAAACCAAGGACCACCAGACTGCTCAATCCAGTCATTCATTCTCTGAACACCTCGCCTTAATCTCGATAATGCTTCATTCATATCTGTTTCTGAGAATCCATTTTGACCCATTTTTAATAAAAATTCCCGTCTAAGAGGTTTTGAGTCTGCTAATGCCTGAAATTCATCTTTGCTCATACTCTGAAAATGGGGCAAAAAAGCAAGGTTATAAGATGGTATGCGTATCGCAGGTGTCGGCACTTCATCAATAAAACGCATCATTGTTCGTATTTCTGCACTTTTGACCGGATCTGCAGAACGCATTGGATATATTTTTGGACAGATATCTTCAATATATTCAAGTATAACAGCACTATCCAAAATTATTTGACCATTATGGTCTAATGCTGGCACAACACCATTTGGATTAATTTCAAGATATTCTGGTTTTAATTGGTCTCCGCTGAATAAATCTAGTAAAACTTCCTTAAATTCTAATTTCTTTGTGTGCAAGGTAAAGCGAACACGCTGGCTACAGGTTGATTGAGGTGCATTGTACAACGTAAAGTCTGGCTTGGATTTATCAGTCATTATTTTGCCTACCCTACTTTCTCGTAAATTTCTAGTTCGAGGTTTTATGTAATGTAGATTTTTAATCATTACTTTACTTATTCTTATCTTGTATCTTAGAAACAATGCTATATTAATCAAGAAGATAAAGGAAAAATGAAAATACGCTCTGTCGATTTTACAACAAAAATAGAAATAATTTTGTTAAAATAATGAATCATCGACCAATGAGAATTTAACGTCATTATTTTTTGGGAAGGATATTGTAATGAGCAAGATTATTGCTATTGAAGAGCATTATATAACACATGAGGTTCAGAGTTTAATAGATAATTATTCTGCTATGCCAGAATTCACCCATAATAGGCTAAATGACCATTTCGATCTCAGAATAAAAGAAATGGATGAGGCTGGGATAGATATTCAGATATTATCCCATAACCACCCCGGCGCTCAAATTTTTAGCCCAGAAATAGCTGCTGAACAAGCTATTAAACTAAATAACGAATTAGCCTTGATAGTATCAACTCACCCGAAAAGATTTGGTGCCTTTGCAAGCCTTCCAATGCAGGCGCCCTACATAGCAGTCCAAGAACTTGAGAGATGTGTCAAAACACATGGAATGTGTGGTGCTATGCTTCACGGAATGTTAAATGGTGAATTTTTCGATTTACCAAAATTTTGGCCTGTATTTGCCAAAGCTGAAGAACTAGACGTCCCAGTTTATCTTCATCCAGGTGTACCAGACAAACGGGTAAGTGATGCCTATTATCAAGATTATGCTGATGAATTCAAAGTATTCAAAACAGCTGGGTGGGGTTTCGGAATAGAAATGTCAACAGCGGCGGTTCGGCTTGTTTTATCAGGGATTTTTGATAAATATCCAAACTTAAAGATTATTCTTGGGCACCTAGGAGAGGGCCTGCCATTTTTGTTAGATAGAACACATGAGGGGATTACGACACGCCAATCACCCGGAAAGCGTCAAGTTTCTTTCAGAGACACCTTTTGCAAGAATTTTTATATCACAACAAGTGGTAATTTTTCAGATTCCGCTCTTTTGTGCTCACTTATGGAAATGGGTTCAGACCGAATTCTTTTTGCAGTCGACTGGCCGTATAATAATAACAAGGTAGGTACTGACTGGATTAAAACAACGAAATTATCGCCAGATGATTATAAAAAAATTACTCACCTAAATGCAAAAAAATTATTGAAATTGAAATATTGATTAATAAATTGACAGTAGCCGAAATGGCAACGAAAACTATATTTTGCAAGCAAAATATTAGATATCTGATTGATGTTTGATAGCCTTACTGATTATAACACGAATCAGTTAGCCATCCTTGGTCTAGCTTGCCTAATTATGGGAATGTCACGCGGCGGAATAGGCGGTGGTTTCGGTTTGGTAGGAGTGCTTCTAGCTGCCCAGATAATGCCACCAATTACAGCCGCTGCTTTTCTTCTGCCAATATTAGTAGTTACAGATCCATTTGCCTATTGGCTCTATCGAAGAGACGTCTTATGGCGAAGCATGCATATATTATTAGCTGGCGGACTGATTGGTATGGTTGTAGGTGCTATTACAATACGTCTTATTACTCCCGAGAGTTTAAAAATATTTATAGGACTGTTAGCTTTTATCTTAGTTGGTGACGGTCTGTTACGACATTTTAGAAAAGTTACTGAGCCCAGAATTCCTGGGCCAGTCTGGGGATTGGTATCTGGCTCTTTAGCTGGCTATTCTAGTTTTCTAATTCATTCGGGATTACCACCAATCGCCGCCTTTCTTCTGCCTCAAAACATTACTAGACAGGCTTTTCTGGGGACAGTTGCTGTTTTTTTTAGTATTTGTAATTTTCTAAAAATAGTTCCTTATTGGTATCTAGGTATTTTCAATTTCGACCTAATCTGGCTTACCTCTCTTTTTATTCCATTATCATTTATTGGATTATTCGTCGGTCGAATAATAAATAACTATTTATCGGACCGAATATTCTTCATTTTTGTCTATTTTACTATTTTTGCCCTTGGAGTCCGCTTGATCTGGACGGGCATTTAGTGTCAAACTAATCTTCGTTCATAGATTATAAAAAAAGTTAATAGTAATATGCCAGATCCAAAAATAGAAGCCGCCAAAGCACATTGGTCAGGCAGAATGGTAAGCAATGGAATGCCCCTTGCAGATTTTCAGGATGTTACTACCTCGACCCAAAGTTGGGATGAGTGGTGTAATGCTCTCTCTATAAGGGGTGATGTTCATGCAGCACTCGGACACGACGCAACAGCAAATGGATATTTTCTAAGTGCTGGTGAACATTATGTGACAGCCGCAATTTGTTATCATTTTGGAAAATTTCTTTTTGTTAATAATCCAGAACAAATGAAAACAGCCCATCAAAAGGCAATCATAAACTACACAAAAGCCCTCCCTTGGCTTAACCCTCCAGGCGAACGTGTTACAATTCCCTATGATACAAATTCTCTTTTTGGCCATTTGCGCAAACCTATCGGAGTTGAAAAACCACCTGTCGTGATATTAATAATGGGACTAGATAGTGCAAAAGAAGAAATGTTTTATAATGAAGCATTATTTTTAGACAGAGGTATGGCGACACTTACTTTTGATGGCCCAGGTCAAGGCGAAGCGGAATATGATCTAAGTATCTGTCCTGAATATGAAAAGCCCGTTCAGGCTGTGATTAAATACCTACAAACAAAAGACGATCTAGATGCTAATCGTATCGGATTATGGGGAGTTTCTATGGGTGGGTATTATGCCCCAAGAGCAGCTGCCTTTTGCCATGATCTTAAAGGGTGCATTGCCTTATCTGGACCATTTAATCTTGCACTTTGTTATGATAGTTTACCTGACCTTACTCGGCTTTGTTTTGACTACCGGTCTGGCGGAGTGGATAATAAAAGCATTCGGGAAATAGCAAGCAGGATGTCTCTCGAAAAGGTGGCAAGTCAGATACGCTGTCCTCTATTCATAGTATCTGGGGCCCTAGACCGAGTAATTCCAAGTGAACATGGTTCTATGCTTGAAAAAGCAGCCGTGAATGCACCTGAAATCAGACATCTTGTCGTGCCAGATGGTGGCCATGTAGTAAATAATAGAGCCTATAAATATCGGCAAGCCAGCGCTGATTGGATGGCCGAGAAAATGAAAAGCTAAAACCCAACTTATTTAAGCCATGCCTTATGTGTTAGAAGTATCCGAAAAGGCTAAAAAAGGAACGCTTTTATGGTATTTACGTCTAATTTTTCTCTAGAACCAGACGCAGAACTCCAACTTTTCAGGCAAATAAAAGGAAGGTGTTTTAGCGATAAAGAATATCAGGATCGATGGCAAATTGTTACATCCTATCTACAGCATAAAAAGCTTGATAGCCTTGTAATATACGGGTCAGAGCGCGCAGGAACTGCTATTCCTTGGCTTACAGGATGGCCGGTTACAGCAGAGGCGGCTCTTATTATATCTTTAGACGCTGATGCTAAATTATATGTTCAATATCACAATCATACTCCACAAGCAGCCACTACCGCATACGGTGTAGATGTATTATGGGCAGGGCCTAAGACGGTTCAGTCCATACTAGACAGGCTAGCCCAGATAAAGTCTCATAGGGTTGGTATTATTGGGAAAATGAATCTTGATATGATAAATTTCATCCAAAATGCTGGTTATTCTCTTTTCTCTCTTGATAAATGGTATGAAACAGCACGCTTAATAAAATCTCCTACAGAAATAAAATGTCTTAAATTAGGTGCTTATTTTTCTGACTTAGCTGTAAAATCAATTTACGAAAAAGTAACCCCGGATATGACCGAATATGACCTAGTTGCGCTAGCTGAAAACAGTTGGTTGTCGCTTGGTGGCCAAGCTCATATTCGCTATTTCATATCCACAAATATGGATAATCCAGACGGGATGGTGCCAAGGCAGAATGCGACCAGCAGAGTGATAAGTGGAGATGATTTGCTTACCATGGAAATCAGTGGTGCATTTAGAGGATATGCTGGGCAAGTACTAAGGTCCATGTCAATGCGCCCTAACCCAGCCAGTTGGGTATTAGAATTTCACGAAATCGCAGATAAAGCATTTGAATCCATAGCCTCTGTGCTACGGAGTGGTTGCACTATGTCAGAAATTTTGGATGCATCCAGCATTATAGAGGAAAGCGGCCTTACAACCTGTGATGACCTCATACACGGGTTTGGTGGTGGGTATTTGCCGCCAATATTAGGCTCTAAATCAAGACCAGCAGGAAAAATTCCTGACATAAATTTGGAACAAGGTATGGCGGTGGTGGTTCAACCCAATATCACAGATGCAAGTGGTAAAAGAGGTGTTCAAACTGGAGCCTTATTTATTATAACGCAAACTGGAGCAGAATGTCTCCAACAGTCACCCTCCGGATTGCTTATAGCCAAACAAGCATGACAAGAACAAGGCTGAATAGTCCTGTTCTTGTGAGTAATTTGGTAAACTTTTATGTCTCTAGTCCTGTCTTTACCGAAACATTTTCAGGCTCTAACTTAATTCCTGCCTGAAGCGCAACAGTCTCTATCAGGGCACTGAAATCTGCCGCGAGATAAGCCTCTGGGTCATCTTTAAGACTAGCAGAGCCAAAATGCGTTTGAAGTGACTCTCTTGTTGCTGCTGTCACGGGCATACTAACGCCTAATTCTCGTGCCGCCTGCAAACCCAAATCCATATCTTTACGAAGAAGTGGTGGTGTAAATGTTGTAGTCCAATCAAGATTGACCAGAGCTGGTGTTTTATACTGACTAAAAATAGATCCCATTACGGAATTATTTATAAATTCGAGGAAAGCGTGTCTTGGGACCCCTGCCGCCTGCGCAAGAATTGTAATCTCTGCCAAATTTTGGATATAAACGCCAAGTAGCACATTATGAGCAATTTTACAAAAACGGGATAACTCTCCTTCTCCAACAAAAGATACACCCCGCAATGCATAACATTCAATTATATCTTTTACTTTATCGAAAGTATCTTTATTACCTGATGCAACAGCAGATAGTTTACCTGCTTTCACACATTTGCCATTTCCTGAAACGGGACAAGCAAGGTATTCTGAGCCTCTATCGGCCACAATTTGTCTAAACTCAGCAGATTCTGGAGCACTAATTGAAGAACATTCAATTAAAATCTTGGGCGTTTCATTGCCAGACATAACGCCAACATCTCCAAAATAAACCTGTCGCAAATCCTTTCCCGTAGATACCATGGTAAAAAGAGCATCAACACTTCCTAAATCTGAGGGGGCATCGACTAAGGAAGCACCAGCGTTTACTAATGCTTCTGCTTTTGATTT
>PYIJ01143422.1_pt1 | contig 17314 bp, 18 predicted proteins | sample 3578051 | NCBI WGS metagenome assembly PYIJ01 (sample SAMN08408021, study PRJNA431606) | Marine metagenome isolate SA_KN192-05_S13_5m, whole genome shotgun... | biome: marine; feature: oceanic pelagic zone; material: water; isolation source: surface water sample, 0.2-0.8 um fraction ... | reverse complement strand
ATTCCTTTCCCGTAACCTGTCAGGGAGGTGATTGGAGTATTGTGCAGGGCGTCGAGATCAATGCTTTTAGCCAAGAAAAAATGGACGCGACAGAAACTGAGCTGACAGAGGAGCGTGACGCGGTAGCGCATCTGTTGCCCTAAGGCGAAAGGAAAACACTGCTAAACGCGATCAAATCCGGCCTCTGCCCGGTTCTTTCCAGTGTCTAACAATGTCTGCCATGATCTGCTCTTACTGTTTTTGTAAGGATCAACATCGTGGCAGACAGCACTGTTCGCCCTTTCTCGATAAACATAGCTCAAGATGATTTAGATGACCTAGGTAGGCGCTTAGCTGCAACCCGCTGGCCCGAGGCAGAAACAGCCGACGGCTGGAATCAGGGCTTGCCCCTCGCCTATGCGCAAGAGCTTTGCGCCTATTGGCAACATGACTATTGTTGGCGCGACCGCGAGCGTTACCTCAATACTTTTGCGCAGTTTCAGACCCGGTTGCACGATTTAGACATCCACTTCATCCACGTTAAGAGTGCCGAGCCCAACGCACTTCCCTTGTTGATGACCCATGGGTGGCCAGGCTCTGTTGTTGAATTTCACAAGGTAATTGGCCCCCTGGTTGATCCCGTGGCCCATGGCGGTGTTGCCCAGGATGCCTTCGATGTCGTTTGCCCATCGCTGCCGGGATATGGATTTTCCGGCAAGCCCATTGCAACGGGATGGGGTGTGGAAAAAATCGCCACTGCTTGGAACGAGTTGATGATCCGCTTGGGCTACGAGCGATATGTTGCTCAGGGTGGTGATTGGGGCTCTGCGGTCACGACGGCTATCGGACTGCAGAACTTGGGACAATGTGCGGGAATACACGTCAACATGCCAAATGTAGGTGCTCCAAAAGAAGCCCTGTTGAACCCGACCGAGCGAGATCAGGTCGCCCTAGCCGGCGCGAAATACTACGCCGATTGGGGAGCAGGCTATTCCAAGCAGCAAAGCACTCGCCCGCAGACCCTTGGCTATGGGTTAGTTGACTCGCCAATGGGTCAGGCTTCTTGGATCATGGAGAAGTTTTATGAATGGACAGACTGCGACGGGCATCCCGAGAATGTGCTCAATCGTGATGAGCTGCTCGATAACGTCATGCTCTACTGGCTGTCTGCTGCGGGCGCTTCTTCGGCCCGCCTTTATTGGGAAAGTTTTGGAAAAGCTTTCGGCGGTGGCAACGCGAAACAGGTAGCAATACCCACAGGCTGTAGCATCTTTCCCAAGGAGATCGTGGCGACGCCTCGCAGTTGGGCCGGGGGGCGCTACACGAATATCGTTTACTGGAATGAACTGGATCGAGGCGGACATTTCGCCGCTTTTGAGCAGCCGCAGCTATTCGTTGAAGAGCTGCGCAAGTGCTTTAGGCAAATGGCGGTGAGGTAAAAGGGGTAACCACAGGAGAGGCAAACAATGGCAGTAACACTGAAGATAAACGGGGGTGATGTCGCGCTCGACATACCCAACGACACACCACTGCTTTGGGCAGTGCGCGACGAACTGGATTTAAAGGGAACCAAGTTTGGTTGTGGCATCGGCATGTGTGGGGCCTGCACAGTGCATGTGAACGGGGTGGCTCAGCGCTCGTGCATTACTCCCGTGGGTAGTGTGGCAGACGCATCAATCACGACCATCGAAGGGTTGAGCGCCGGAGGTGAACACCCACTCCAACAGGCATGGATAGCTACGCAAACGCCCCAGTGCGGTTACTGTCAGTCAGGGCAAATCATGCAAGCCGCCAGCTTGTTGGCCACCAATGCCAATCCAACAGATGCCGACATCGATTCGGCCATGGGTGGCAATCTGTGCCGCTGCATGGCTTACACCCGAATCAAGAAAGCCATCAAGATGGCTGCCTCGCGCAAGGCCTTAGCCAACAACGTTGGCGCGGAGGTGACGCTTGGATAAGCAAATACACGTGGCCTCGGATTCAGCCGTCACGCACTCGCAAGGGGTCACTCGACGCGGCTTTATGATTGGCTCTTTAGGAGCAAGTGTCGCTATGGCCATGGTTCCTGCAGCTCTGCTCGGTGGCTGCGCTGAGGAAGTTCTCAACACCCAGCCCTTTGAGCCGACGGTTTGGTACAGCATCGATCCTAGTGGCGCGATTAGCGTCAGAGTGACGAAAGCCGAAATGGGTCAGCATGTGGGTACTGCGTTGGCGCGCATCGTAGCCGAAGAACTCGAAGCCGATTGGGATGCGGTCAGCATCGACTATGTCGATACAGACGCGAGGTATGGCGCCTATGTTACGGGCGGAAGTTGGTCAATCTGGACCAGCTTTGATCAGCTCAGCCGAGCAGGCGCTGCCGGTAGAGTCGCGCTGATTGCCGAAGGTGCCCGATTGCTTGGTGTCGAGCCGGGCAAATGCGTTGCTGAGAGTTCTCAGGTGGTTTGTGGCAACGTGCAGATCAGCTATGGGGAGATTGTCGCTAAGGGTCAACTTTCGCGAACCTATACTGACGAGCAATTGGCCAGCCTGCCGCTCAAGGATGCCAAAGATCGCAAACTCGTCGGTGTAGATACGCTGGCGCTAGATGTGCCGGCAAAGAGCCAAGGCACGGCAATCTACGGCATTGATGCGTCCCTTGAAGGGATGGTGTATGCGAAGCCCTTGTTGCCGCCGACGCGCTACGGATCTGTGGTGCGGTCTGTTGATGACAGTGCTGCGAATAGCGTCAAAGGCTATCAACAGGCCTTGGTGCTGGATGATCCGTCTAACTCTGTGCCGGGTTGGGTGCTGGTCATCGCAGATTCCTATCACGCGGCTCAGCGAGCGGCTCAGGTCATCGAGGTGGACTGGCAAGGGGGCGCAACGACAGGCGTTCAAGAGGCGGACATATTCGCGCGAGCCGATGAACAGATCAGTGGTGGTGAAGGCGCCTTGGTGCTGGATGATGACGGGGTCGACGCCGCCTTTGAATCGGCGGAGCAGGTCTTGGAGGCCCGTTACACCACAAATACCGCGTTGCATTTTCAATTGGAACCGGTCAACGCGATTGGCGTACAAAGGGATGGTAAGTGGGAGCTACACACCGGCGCGCAATGGCAGTCTTTGTCGATGCCTGTATACGCCAAAGCTTTGGGTGAGCCAGAAGAGAACATCGTCATGCGAACGCATCTGCTCGGCGGCGGATTCGGCCGCAGACTGAATGGCGACTATGGCGTGCCTGCACTGCTGGCAGCGAAGGCACTCGGTAAGCCGGTTAAGGTTGTACTCTCTCGCGAGGACGACTCGCGCTTCGACTCGCCGCGCTCGCCTTCGGTGCAACATCTGCGAATGGCGTTGGACGCAAACAATCAGTTACTGGGTATGCAGCATGCTGCGTCGGCTGGATGGCCTACCGCCGAGTTGGCGAGCTTCTTCTTGGCCACGGGTTCTAATGGTGAGAAGTACGATCCGTTTTCCATTAACGGTGCAGACCACTGGTATGACGTGGGCGCTCACCAAGTGCGCGCCGTAATGAACGATCTTGCGCAACAGACTTTCCGGCCTGGCTGGCTTCGCTCTGTGGCACCGGGCTGGACTAACTGGGCGTCTGAAAGCTTTATGGATGAAGTGGCGCATTCGGGAGGAGTTGATCCTCTGGCATTTCGCCAAGGTCTGTTGACCGCCGAGGGCAAAAATGCGGGTTCCGCGCCGAATGCGGTGGGTGGCGCGAAGCGCATGTCCAATGTGCTGGCTCGTGCTGCAGAAAAAGCGGGTTGGGGTACAGCCCTGCCACAGGGACAGGGTATGGGCATTGCCTGTACCTTTGGGCAGGAGCGTGCCATGCCGACTTGGACGGCTTGTGTTGCCGAGGTGTCAGTGGACGCCGACTCCGGCGCGGTAACGCTTAACAAGCTGACCATCGTGATTGACGCGGGCAGCATTGTGCACCCGGATGGCGCTCTGGCGCAGACCGAGGGAGCGGCACTGTGGGGCGCGAGCCTTGCGCTGCATGAAGGCACTACGTTTGTCGATGGTCAGGTGAAAGACACCAATCTAGGCGGCTATCGGCCCATGCGTATGGGCGATGTGCCGCAGCTGGACATCGAGTTCGTCGCAAGTGATGAACAGCCCGTAGGCTTGGGAGAGCCGGCAACAACGGTTGTCGGTCCTGCCGTTGGCAACGCGATTTTCGCCGCGACTGGTGCGCGTGTTCGGCATCTGCCAATACGGCCGGATGCGGTGAAGCAGGCGATAAGCGAAACCGAAATGGCTTAGCTGTTGTTTGCTTCAATGGGCAAATAAAAAAGGGCCGTTAGGCCCTTTTTTGTGCGGCGAATGTTTCGCGGGTCTGCTTTCTTGCCAAGTTACCATGTGCGGCTATTTTCCCTTGAACTGAGGCGTACGTTTTTCGCCAAAGGCTTTGCGCCCCTCGGCGCCGTCTTCGCTGAGTTTAATACCCAGCAGTTGGTCGCGAGCAATAGCGCCAGCTTCTGCTGGGCTTTTGTTGAGAGTGGCTAGGCTTAATTCCTTGAGACTCTTAACGACTAAGGGCGCCGACTCCGCTAAAATTTTCGCCCAAGCTTGGGCGTGGGACTCTTCTTGGCCGGTAGGCACCACCTTGTTTACCATGCCTGCTGCCAGCGCACGGCGCGCATCGAAGTCTTCTCCCAGCAGCATAAATTCCATGGCAACTTTATGCGGAATGCGTGCGACAGCGCTGGCGATTAGCCCTCCAGTAAAGCCGAGCTGTGCTTCGGGGTATTTGAAGCGAGTGTCTTCGGCAGCGACTACCAGATCACACATCTGCACGATGATGTAAGAGCCGCCAATGCACCAACCTTTGACCGCCGCGATGACAGGTTTAGTGGTCTGTGCGCCTATGCTGGGCACCCCTTGCCACATTTCTTTCGGGGCATCCTTTACGTCGGCGCCGACGGAAAATGCTTTGTCGCCAGCCGCGGTGAGTACGGCGACTCGATCATCGCCGGCCTCCAGTTTCTGCCAAGCGGCCTGCAGTCCGAGAATGACCTCTTCGTTCAGGGCATTCATGCGCTCTGCGCGATTGATGGTGATGGTGGCGATGTGGTTGCTAGAGCTGTAAGTGACAAGTTCGGTCATGATTAATGTCCCATGATCGACGACCAAGTCTCTAGGTCCTCGATACGCATGTGCAGGTTGGTTTTTTTCGTTTCGCCCATTGTGGCATTGGGCACATGGCCGTAATTGTGTCCGGGGAGCAACAAGGTGTCGTTGGGCAAGCTGCAGAGTTTGCAAATGCTGTGATACATGTCTTCGGCATTGGAGCCGGGCAGGTCGACGCGCCCGCAGCCGTTGATAAACAGTGTGTCGCCGCTCAAGAGCGTATTCTTGACCTTGAAGCACTGGCTGCCCGGTGTGTGCCCAGGGGTGTGCAAGAATTCGATTTCGATATTACCAACCTGCAGCGTGTCTCCAGATTCCACACGAGCAATATCCGACTCAGAACATTCGGTGACCTTCTTGATGCCATCGGCCTCAATGTTGTGGGCGTAGAGCTTTACTGGATTAGACTCTAAAAGCTTTGCATAACCCTCTACTTGGTTGCCACTGAATGACCCACCAACATGATCAGGGTGGTAGTGTGTGGCGAGGGCGGCGGTTAGCTTGTAGTCCTTTTCGTTGATGTGGCTGACCAAGGAATCGATATCCCAAGCGGGGTCCACTAAGACCACTTGCCGAGTGCTTCGGCAGCCAATTACGTAGGTGTAGTTCTGCATCGGTCCGATTGCGATTTGCTCGATAATCAGATCCGTGGGTTCTTCCCACGCGGTTTCACTCATTGCGGTATTCCTTAATTGTCTAATGTCTGCGTTTTAGTGCGTGTGAAGACATTAAAGAAAATCATCACCCGAGTAAAAGTTCGATGCTGTCAGCAATGTAGCGATGAATCCGTGCATTCACGGATCCTGCAATGACCACGAAACGCAGGGTTGGTTATAGTCGGTGTATGAATATGGTGATACCAGAAATTGCTCAGCAGGTCAGTGCTTCAAGACAGAAAGTGATGGATGAGCTTTCGAGTCGACTGATCAAGGCACTTCTTACCCAAACCCAGCTGCCGCTCGGGGCGGTCGCCAGTCACGCCGGACTCGCCAACCCTCGCGCCTTGGACCGTGAAACCCAGCGGCTGTTTAAGTCTACTGCAGGTCAGGTGCGCGCAAAGCACGCTGACACTGATGCGCTCGCAAAAGACCCATTCGTACGCGAGGCGATAGGCTTTGAGTTGCCGGTGCAAGGCCCATATGACCTTGATTGGGTTTTTGATTACCTGGCAGCCCGGGCCTTGCAGGGTATCGAGACGGTAAAGGACCGTCACTACCAGCGCCGGGTCTCGCCCTCTGGCGCACCATCGGTCTTCGTAAACGTATATGCACGAAATCGAACACTGCATACTCGTATACCCTTGAACTGTGGCCCTGCCCGATCTTGGTTAGCTAGGGTAGTGCGCTTATTCGATTTGGGCGTGGACAGTCGTGTTATTGATCGCGCGCTGAAAAAAGCAGCGGTGCTCGGAGACAGCGTTGCAGGCGCACCCGGGCTGCGCGTGCCGGGGGCTTGGGATGGTTTTGAGAGCGCTGTGCGGGCGGTATTGGGTCAGCAAGTCAGCGTGGCTAGAGGCACGGAACTGGCCAATCGCATGATAGAAGCCTATGGGGGTGGTGATTTTCCTGCGCCTACGCAGCTAGTCCACCAAGAGATCGCGGAACTGGGTATGCCAGGCAATCGCGGGCGTGCCATTTCTACTCTTTCGCAGTGGGTTGCCCAGCAGGCACGGGCATTGCTTGAGGGCGAGGACACAGAAGCCTTTGTTGAGCAGATCGCCAGCATCAAAGGCATTGGGCCGTGGACGCAAAATTATATGCGTTTGCGCATTGTGAAGAATGTCGATGCATTCCCGCACAATGACTGGGTGGTGTTGAAGCAGTTGCAAACCACCCCCGCGCAGGCATTAACACTCTCGGCATCTTGGCGCCCATGGCGGGCTTATGCCCTCATGCATATCTGGCGTATGGCGGGCCTTGAAAGGCAGCAGAGTAAAAAAATAGGCTCTGAAAGGAAAGTAAGCGCATACTTACTTTAGGAGAGACAGGGATGAAAACATACTTCACGCATATCGACAGTCCCATCGGTCGACTGATGTTGACCGCCAACGATCGTGCGTTGACAGGTTTGTATTTTTCGACCGGCGACAAAGCAAAACAAGAGCCGGACCCTGCGTGGCAATTGTGCGAGGCAAGGTTCGAGCAAGCACAAAACGAACTGAATGAGTACTTTGCTGGTGCGCGTCAGCAGTTCAATGTGGCCTTGGAGCCCCGAGCTACCCCTTTTCAAAACAAAGTACTGGCTGCGTTAAACCTGATTCCGTTTGGTAAGGTTCGTTCTTACAAGCAAATTGCCGAAACTATCGGCTCGCCAAAGGCGGTTCGTGCGGTTGGCAGTGCTAACGGCAACAACCCCATCGCTATATTTATTCCCTGCCATCGCGTTGTCGGCAGCGACGGTGCGCTGAAGGGTTTTGGTGGCGGCCTTGATGCCAAGCGCTATCTTCTGAGTTTGGAACAGCCTCAGCGGAGTCTCATCGGCGTCGACTAGGTAACTATAAAGTTACTATTAAATCTTCAGCGGCTTGCCGCGAATGCGAAATGCATGCCAGGGGCATCTTGACACTGTCCTTGCATTTAAGGTATCTAAATGGTTACATAAGCCATGCGTAATCCACAGCGAACGAAGCATAGGTTGATCGAGGTGGCATCTAAACTGATGGCAGACTTAGGTGCAGCGGGACTGCGTGTGGATCAAGTGGCTGCTCTGGCGAAGATCAATAAGCGCATGATCTATCACTACTTTGGCGATAAGCAGGGATTAACGGCCAAGGTCATCGCGCAACAAGTCTCAGCAATAACGCCTCTGTTGAATGAACAGGAAGCGAATGCACTGTTGCATCTCTTTGATCATCGTGCGGTTTCGCCCACTGGCGCCGTGCGCTCGGTCGCACAAGCGTCGATGCAAGGGCAGCAGCAAGCAGCGGTCATTGTGATGCGCGCCTTGTTAGATCGATGGCAACAACTAAGCGAAACAGCGGATCAACCGATCCAGTCATTGCTTGGCCGCTTGAGCGCCCTAGCCCTTGGTCGTGAGCCGCGGCCCGCACACGCGGCGGGGCCTGCCGCATCATCGCCACAGCCACCGCAAAAGGAGCGCATCTCCCTGCGCCCGACTGTGAACTTGATTCACTCGCCGTCCTAGAAACCCAAAGATCCTCCCTAACCGGTCTTGGCTCTGGGCGGTTCGGCTAAAGTACCGCTGATTTTGCATTTAGTACTACGGATACTTGGGCGGACAGAAAACCCGTCGTTCACCAGCGGTTATACGACTAATTGATTACAGAGCGTCGTAGCGGATGTCGCAAATAGCGTAGCGGCGTGCTCGAGCCGTGTCTTGAAAGCTGAGTATCCTAGTCGTGTTATCTGACTGCACCAGAGCAATCTCGTCGCCCTTAGATTTGCCGATAAGCACCATGGCCATGGGCGAGTCGATGCTGATATAGGCTGGGTCAAAGTCGATTTCGTCGGGTCCGACCAAACGGTAGACGGCAGTGCCCGCAACCTTTTCAGATGGCTCATCATCAAGGCTTTCCATGGTGACCCATGCCCCAAAATAAATCTTGGTCTCGTCGGCGGGCAGACGATCAACTACCTGCATGATGCGAATACGTTTATCCAGATAGCGGATGCGCCGATCGATCTCTCCCAGTTGCCGTTTGCCGTAAATATAGTCAGCGTTTTCAGATCGATCCCCTAAGGCGGCTGCTGCCGCCACTCGCGCGGTGACCTCAGGACGTTTTTCTTTCCATAGAAAATTCAGCTCGTGCTGGAGTCGTGCGAAGCCCGACGCGGTAATGACAGCGGTTTTTTCTGGCTCCGGTGGTCGATAGCGTCCCATAGCGAGAGCCTACCCTAGTCGCGGAATGCAACCCAAGGATTAGCGGGTGTATCACCGCCACCCCTTGTCTACAATCGGAGCGGGGCGAGAACGAGACCGCGGAGGCATCGGTGATAGCGTCGATTGATCAAATTCGGGTTCACAGGGCAGCTGGAGCGCTAGGCGGCTTCGTGTCCGGCGTATCACTTGCCGATGTGGCGTCGAGCGATGCCCACTACCGCCGAGTGCGTGAATTACTGGTGGAGTATGAGGTGTTGTTTTTTCGCGATCAGGAACAAACACCCAGCGTATTTGCTGCCTTCGCCAAGACCTTTGGCAAGGTCCTAGGGCATCCGGCCTATAGCACAGTCAGTGAAGCACCGGATGTACAAATTTTGGAGAGCACGCCAGAAAACCCTTCAAAGATAGAGGTTTGGCATTCCGACATGACCTTTATGCAGTGCCCGCCCAGTTTCACCCTGCTGCAGGGTCAGATTATTCCCGAGGTGGGTGGCGATACCCTGTGGGCCAGCGCGACTGCGGCTTATGACGCACTATCGCCGCAACTGCGAGCCTTCTTAACGCCGCTCACAGCGGTAAACGATTTTCGCCATGGCTTTCGAGAAAGCCTGGCTGAACCGGGTGGTGTTGAGCGACTGGCGCCGGCGATTGCCGAGAACCCGCCTGTCGACCACCCACTCATTCGCACGCATCCTGAAACCGGCCGCAAGGGTATTTATGCCAATGCCTTGTTTACGACCCATATTGTTGGTTTGCCGAGCAAGGAAAGTGATGCGCTGTTGGCATTTCTGTACCAACATATTGTCACTGTTGAACACACGGTCCGCCTGTCTTGGCGGCCAGGGACCGTGGCAATTTGGGATAACCGCTCAACCCAGCACAAGCCCGTGAACGATTTTTTTCCCCAGCATCGCTTGATGCATCGAGTCACATTGGCCGGCGATCAGCCGGCTTAGTTAGCAGGAGACCGTGATGCGAACATTTCTAATGGCCATGCTCGCCGCATCGACGCTGTTTATGCAGGCACATGTCGCGTCGGCGCAGGAACCCATGATGACTTTGCTGCCACAAGATGCTCCTGCACAGGTGGTTCAGGCAGAGGCAGAAGCGCTCAAGGTGATGCATGACTTCATGCGCACCTTTAACAGCCGCGACCCCGAAGCCTTTGCCGATACCCTGACTTATCCCCATGTGCGTATCGCCAGCGGCGGTGTCACGGTGTTTCCTGATCGCCAGAGCTTTATCGACGGCACCGATTTTGCTGCTTTCGCCAAGCGCTTCAATTGGTCGCACAGTCAATGGGATAGCATCAAAACCGTTCAGGCGGATACGGAAAAAATCCACTTCGCCGTGCAGTTCACGCGCTTCAACCCACAAGGCGAGCCGTACATATCGTTCAACTCGCTCTATATTGTGGTGCGCACTGATGCGGGCTGGGGCATTCGCGCCCGCTCGAGCTTTGCGCCCTGAGCGCGACGATAGATGACGGTTCTGGCCAGCGTTGACGATTACTTGCCCGACGCAGGTGCTCTTGACAGAGCTCTGTTACCGCTTGGTTTCGTGCTGGCCTTTTGCGCACAACACGGTCTGCTCAGCCAAACCTTCCTGCAGCTTCGAGGTGAGCAGTTGTCCTCAGTGCGTTTGCAAGAAGGTCCGGTGACCGCGTTGTTTGCTGTGCATGGCGGCACACTTTACGTCTCCGACTTTAGCCCCAGAGGTCTTCAATTTTTGCAGAACTACTTACCGAGATTGCCTGAGGATTTCGCCGATCTTTTTGGTGAAGACTGTTATGGCATCAAGGATGACTGGTCAAATTATCAACGGCTGGCCAACGTGATGATTCGGCATTTACTGGGCCAACCCAAGCGGCCCAGCTTCTGGCAAAGTATTCAGAGCAAGTTGGGTGGGCTATGGCGCTAGGCCTGCGAGACTATGAAGTATTCCGCGGCGATCCCGCCGCGCTGCCTAAGGATATGGCGGCAACATTATCGAGCTTGGTAAGGCCCCCAGACGTGCTTCGTGTGGCGAAGCTTGGCGAATGCATCATTGGCTGCTATGCCATGCACGAGCCCACGCTCATCGATGACCAAGTCGCGCGAACTTTTGTCCTTGCCATGGTGATGGTCGAGCCAAACTATCAAGGCAACGGGGTAGGCCGTTGGCTAGTAGGGCATGCCATCGGTGTCGCAGAGACCAAGGGCGGGCGACACCTAGCAGCAGAACTCGCTGGCCCAGCAGCCTTTTTTACGGGTTTGGGCTTTCAGTCCACCGCCGGGGGTTTTCAATTCGACATGCATCCCGAATAGACCCTCAAATTTGATGGCGTTAGTCTTGGGGATCGAGTTAGGGAAGTCTACGGGGGAGCCATGCAGAACAATATTGAAATCACTTATAAGCATGTAGCGCGATTTGCGCCGGGCGATGCGGCCGCCCAAACATACTTGAATGAGCACGGCTACGTGATTTTTGCCAACACTCTAAACGCCGAAGAAGCGCAACATTCATTGAGTTTGCTATGGGATTACCTTGAAGCCCTAGACACGGGCATAGATCGAAGTGATATCAGCACATGGGATGATGATCGCTGGCCCACAGCCGTGCACGGCGGCATTTTGCCAAGCTACGGTATCGGTCACTCTCAGGCGCAGTGGTTTATTCGCAACGTCCCCAACGTGAAGCGGTGTTTTGCGCAAGTTTGGGACGGAGATGATGACTTATTGGTGAGCTTTGATGGTGTGACTATCTGGCGACCTTGGACGCACAAAGCGGAATGGAAAACCAATGCCGGGAATAGCTGGCTGCACATCGACCAGCACCCCATCGGTCGACCGGGTAAACACTGTGTGCAGGGTTTGGTCAATTTGCTACCCACCTCGCCAGAGACTGGTGGCAACGTGGTCGTACCGGGCAGTCACCGTTTGTTTGAGCACATTCCCGAACAGTACTCCGAGCGTTTGGATCGCATACACCCCAGCATCGATCACTTTCGTTTTCCTAATGACGATCCCAATTTGACCGAGAACCAACCCATCATGTGCCATATGGAAGCGGGTGATTTGCTGCTTTGGGACTCTCGCACGATTCACTGCAGTGCTCCGAGTTTAACCACACCGAGTAAATGCAATGAACTACTGCGTGCCGCCAGCTTGGTGTGCATGATGCCGCGCGCCAAATCGAATCCGGCGGTGATCGAAAAACGTAAGGATGCCGTAGCCAAGGTGACATCGACCACCAATTGGTCAGATCGATTCATCGATGCGGATGCCTTTCCGAATATCTTGGCCGATCCCAAACGCGATATGTATGAGTGGCCCGAGGTACCGGAGTTGGACACCAATCAGTTGAAGATGGTGGGCTGGACTGAGGAAGAACTGGTGGCGAGGTGAACCTCATTCTGACTATCCCTTGGCATCACCTAACAAGCGGATAGGAAATCGAGCAACGCCTTCCCACCCGTTTCTACCTAGGCGTGTTGTCGGCTCTTGCGGCGCGTCCTAGATAACCGCCGTGGTGGCGAAGGCCGTAGTCTTCTCGGGTGACGCCTTTTTGTTCCAGCAAGGCGAGTGCGAGGGCATCGCTGATGGCCAACATCACAGCCATCGAAGCGCTGGGAGTTAAACCCAGCGGGCAGGGTTCGGTAATGGTGCCCATATCCAGAATGAAATCAGAGTGCTGGCGCAGATCTGAATCCACGTGCGATGTCACGCCAATGATCTTGTCGACGCCAAGGTGACGAGACATTGCCAATATTTCTAGCACCTCGCGGCTTTTGCCGCTGGTGGAAAATGCGACCAGGACATCGTTGGAGCCCACCAGCCCAAGGTCGCCATGGGCGGCTTCGGCGGGGTGGATGAAGTCTGCGGGTGTTGCGGTAGAGCATAGCGTCGCAGCGAACTTTTTGGCGATATGCCCCGCCTTGCCAATTCCCGTGGTGAGTATTTTGCCTCGGCAGTGCTGCATGGCCTCTACCGCGCTGACGAAGTCCTCGTTCACCTCCACGGCGTTAATGGCCTGCGCTTCTGCCTTTAGCACCGCCTGCATGCGTTCTTTGATGTTCAAGATGTTCCCTGCCGTATCCCTTAGGAGGCGCGCAGTTTAACGCAACCCATGGCTCTATTTCGATGATAGCGAAACAGGTCAGTCGCAGACTTATGCTCGATAATAGTGAACGTTGTGCCGGGATTGCCGATCACCACTAATTTGCAGTTTTCGTCATCATCGCGAATGTCGTAGCGCGCGTTTGGCTCAATGGCGAAGCCCAAGAATCCTAGGCCTCGGTTTTCAGGCTTTTGATGTTGTTGATGGCCTCTTGGAAGCTCTTAAAGTCTCCATTTTTCAGTACCTCGGGTTCGATCACAGTCCAAGTCTCCAAAGCGTCGGCGAGACTGCCTGCTTTTAAAAGCGCGCCTTGCCACGACTCTCTCCCCCGCTATTCCAAAGATGATTCGACTGGAGGTGTACTTTGCGACTAACGGACAAAAAAGCGGCTTAGCGGGTAGATATCTTTATCGCCTCGCGACTGCATCAGTTTGTAAAAACACGGTTGATGAGGCGGTGGGGAGTCACATGATCAAGCGATGTTGTTGGTTGCAGGCTTGATGCATTATTGCGGCATGTATCCCACGACTTCCTCCGATGACCTCTTGCACCTGATGCCTTGGCCTAGCCAGGTCTTCGTGTCATACGACTCGACCAATAAGCGACAAAGTTGCGGCGCTACGGTACTCCATATGATGGGTGCGGAATCGCCGCAGGTGTTGGCTTTTGCAGAGCAAGTACTTGCCTCCACGTCACTGGGTCGAATTGAAATTACCGTTTCGAATCATTGTTCTTGCGCGGCTCCGCAGCTCTCCATGAACGAGTCTTACGAACTGAGCGTTGCAGAGGATGCTATCTCTTTGACTGCTCACAGTCGGTGGGGAGCGCTTCGCGGTGTCGCCACGCTTGCTCAACTAGCCTGCAGCGATCAGCTCTATAGAGGGCTACACATCGAAGACAGGCCCCGCTTTGCTTGGCGGGGCTTGCTCCTTGATGTGGCTAGGCACTTCTTCCCGATAGCGTCGTTGAAATTGGTGATCGACGGTCTGGCAGCTGTGAAAATGAACGTGCTGCATTTGCATTTGTCGGATGATCAGGGCTTTCGCTTTCCAAGCACGGCCTTTCCTAACCTTGCCAGTGACGATCACTACACAGCCGATGGACTCCGCGAGCTAGTCTCTTACGCCGCACATCGAGGCGTGCGCATCGTGCCGGAACTCGACATGCCAGGGCATGTAACGTCTTGGCTGGTTGCACATCCTGAGTGGGGCACACAGCAGCCCGCGGCAACTCGTCGTTTCGGTGTGCACAAGGCCTGCCTCAACCCGCTGGATGAATCCGTCTATCAAGCGATTGACGTGCTGCTTGGCGAGGTCGCTGAAATCTTCCCGGATGAATACCTGCATGTGGGCGGCGACGAGGTCAATCCGAGCTGGTGGCAGAGTGACCCAGCGATTGCGTCCTATCTTGAACAAGAGCAGCTCGACACGCACGACCTGCAAAATCAGTTTCTAATCCGGGTGTGCGCGATGGTCGCCAAGCTGGGCAAGAAGGCTGTTGGCTGGGACGAAGTGCTGCATCCGCAAATGCCTGATTGTGTTGTGCAGAATTGGCGTGGTGCCACTTCTCGAGACCGCGCCCTCGCTCTGTCTCGCCCGGTATTGGTATCCGGCCCGTATTATCTGGACCTGCATTATCCCGCCGATGTGCACTACGGCTTTGATCCTGAGGCTGCGCAAACCCAGTGGTTGGCGCAAGAAGATGCTCTACAGCACGATCCTCGGTTGTCCCATGTGGCCGAGGGCATGGCATGGACAAAGCACTGGCGCAAGGATCGCGTCGAATACGAGGGCGAGGTCAGAGTGCTGGGTGGCGAGGCTTGCCTCTGGGCAGAGTTGGTTAACCCGGATGTGCTAGCAACCAGATTGTGGAGTCGTTTGCCCGCAGTCGCTGAGCGCTTGTGGTCGCCGGCCGCCTGCACTGATCCAGCAAGCATGTATCAACGATTGCACGCCTGTTGGCGTGCTTTGCCCGAAAACCCTGAAGCGCTTGCACGGCATAAGTTGCTGGGTCTTGGTTACTCCGAAGCGCAACTCGGTTCGATTTCCCTGCTCGAACCGGTGAAGTGGTACGGGCGTTTGTTGGGCAAGGAAGCGTTGCAGGCTCGGCTGTCAGGAACGGAAATGCCAAAGGCGAGGCCCTACCACGCCGATACACCGTTAAACCGGGTGGTCGATTATTTGCCGCCCGAGAGTATGCCAGCGCGGCAGCTAGCCGAACTGGCAATATTCGATGGCGCTACTCAGGTGAAAGCCTTGCTGGCTGCCTGGGGTGACGATTTGCTTGCCGCAGATGCCGAAATCAGACCAATACTCACGCGCTTGGCTGCAGGGTCTGACGTCATAATTGCTCTGCATGCTGGTTTGTTGTCGGTTGCGCAGGCGTTGCAGCAGATGCACACGTTGGCTGAACCTCAAAACGAATACATTGCCGCACCTTTAATCGGCTGGTGTACGGCGCTTGCCCAACAGATTACCGCCGACTGATGGGCGCGACGAGAGAGCACAGCGTTGATGCGCAGCAGGCGGCGGGTGCTTGGTTCGAGGCCGCCGCTGTAGAACCGTTGGGCAATGGGCACATTCACCGAACGTATTTGCTCCGCCCCGATGACAATTCTGCCGAGCGCTATGTGCTGCAGAAGATCAATGGCCAAGTGTATGGCGACATCCCTTTGCTGGTAGAGCAAACCGCGCGAGTGCTTGCGGCGTTAAGCACTGACTTGGTTTTCTGCGCTGCCTATCAAGTACCTGAACTGATTCCGACGCGAAGTGGCGAACCAATTTGCACGATCGCCAGTGACTATGAGCACCAGGTGTGGCGTTTGTGGCGCTTCGTTGAAGATTCGATGACCTGCGACCCGCCGACGAATCGCCAGCAAATTCGCACGGCGGCAAGGGCTTTTGGCGCCTACCAACGAGCGATAGCGGTTCTTGAGCAACCAGCATTGGTGGAGACTATCCCGGGCTTTCTCGATATGACTAGCTATTTACGTGCATTTGACGCCACGCTGGGGCGGAGTGAATTATCCGAGCGCGAGGCAGCGGCGCAGTGGATTGCACGGGTACAAGAGAATCGTGCGTGGCCTGAAAGTTTGTTGCAGTTTAATGCGGTAATTCACGGCGACTGCAAAATCAATAACCTGCTCTTCGATCAGCAGGGCGAACGCGTGCTGTCGGTCATCGATTTAGACAACAATATGATGGGCCACTGGGCATGGGACTTTGGCGACTTAGTGCGATCGGTTTCTTTCAGTCGAGGAGGCTTCGACAAGCTTGATTATCAGGCGTGCATCGAGGGTTTTTTGGCGGGGCGAGGCGATAAGCCAGATCCAGACGAACTGCTGACGGAGCATTTGGCGACGGCGCCGGCATTCCTCGCGTTCATGCTGGGGCTGCGATTTCTCACCGACCACCTGGCTGGTGATGAGTATTTCGTAGTACCCAAACATGGCGACAACTTGCAGCGCGCTATTGAACAATTCGAGCTGTTCAACCAATTCCAGTCCAATGAAGATAGGATGCGCGTCTGCGCTCAGGATGCGTTAGGTCAGCTTACAACGCTTACTCAGCCCCTCTAGATTAAGAAGCTTCGGCTAGGTCAAAAAGCTCAGGACCAGGCTCACCACTGCGGCCATGCACAATACGAAGAGTGCGGTTATAACCACCCCAACAATGATGAAATGGCTGGCCTTGCCGCGGGCAAAGTCACGTTCGCGTTTTTCCTTGGACTGCACGCCAATCATTGCCGAAATGGCGCTACCAAACATTTCAAATAACGTCAGCTGAGTGTCATCAACGCTTTCAGATGGCTCGACGACCTGCGTTTCATCGGCCGATTTGTGTTGCGTGGTGTCTGACATGGCTTGTACCGATAGACTGTGGATGTCGCGCAGCAGTATAAGTCATCGGGAATAGGGGGTGGGTAAGTCTGTGAATATTGAAGACGTAATCGGGGCCGTCTGTCGGTTTTTTCGGCCGTCGATCTGCGCGCTCGCCATGGGCCTATTGGCCTCCTGCACTGTTCAGCAGTTGGCCAACCAGCCGCTGCAGTTGGTTAAGGGCAACGCACCGATTTATCCCGCAGTTTTGAAAGCTGAGGGCATTGGCGGCCAGGTGACCGTGCAATACGACGTGACACGACAAGGCCGAGTCGTGAATGCTCGGATTGTCGCCAGTGAGCCATCGGGGTTGTTTGATACAGCAGCGTTGCAGGCCTTGGGCAGTTGGCGCTTCAAGCCACAAGTACGTGGGGGCGAAGTCGAAGCGGTGTT
>PYIJ01089754.1_pt1 | contig 17354 bp, 14 predicted proteins | sample 3578051 | NCBI WGS metagenome assembly PYIJ01 (sample SAMN08408021, study PRJNA431606) | Marine metagenome isolate SA_KN192-05_S13_5m, whole genome shotgun... | biome: marine; feature: oceanic pelagic zone; material: water; isolation source: surface water sample, 0.2-0.8 um fraction ... | reverse complement strand
TTTGGTTTGATAGCAACGGACGTCGGCTCGTTCAAAGCGGCAGCGTTGACCAACTCGAAGGTGTGTCCAAGGTCTTGTGGCAGATTCGCAGCGTCGTGTTATCACTGGCTACGCCAATCTACGTTATGGCTGAGGCACCCTACGCCCTCTATGGATCTGCCGCTGATATTTCCACGGACCGGCAGTCTTTATTGCAGCAGCGTGAACAGCTCAGCACGCGCTTGTTGCAACTTGAGGAAGGGCAGCAACGAGTGCTTTTTTTGCAGGCTGAAAATTCACGCCTTCGACAACTCCTCGGTTCGAAAGCACAACTACCCAGTCAAGCGACTATTGCAGAAATTATCGGCATACCGCCGGACCCCGACCGGGCGGCGGTCATCTTAGACAAAGGGCGAGACGATGGTGTGCTGCCCGGGCACGCGGTGGTCGATGCGCAGGGATTGTTCGGGCAGGTAGTCGATGTTTCATCCTCGACCAGTTGGGTGATTTTGATTACGGATCGCAAGCATGCGGTTCCTGCGCGAAACAATCGTACCGGTGTGAGAATGATCGTTGGCGGTATCGGCGTTGCAGACCGACTGGTGTTAGAAGACCTTCCGGCATCTACAGATTTGCAAGATGGCGACTTGATCGAAACCTCGGGGTTGGGCGGGCGCTTTCCGCCAGGCTACCCGGTGGGCACCATCGCTTCGGTGGAAGCGACGCAGGATTCGCCCTATTTGCAGGCTTTGCTCACACCTACTGCCGCACTACTGAAGCTCGGCCATGTCCTTGTTATTGCAGCTTCAGAGGTTGCTGAGGAAACCGAGGATGATATTGAGACGGCATCAGCAAACGTCGAGGAGTCGGACTAATGGCCTCTCATTTTTCATTTATGGCGGTGCTGATCTTGTTCAGTCTGATATTCAGTGTCTTTCACTTGCCGCAAGGCGCGCCAGACTGGCTCGGTTACTGGCGCCCGCAATGGATATTGCTGGCGTTGATTCTATGGGTGCAATTTATACCTGCGTATCGCGGCGGTTTATTTGAACTACTGTTTACTAAGTTTGCTTCAGACGACGGAACCACGGCACGTCGCGTATTGGTGGTAGTTTGGTTGCTCGGTTTTTACCTCGATACTCTGCTGGGGGACCCGCTGGGTTTTAATGGTGCGATTTGCGCAGCCATTGCCTTCTATCTGCTGCGCTTTCGGGAGCGTTTACAAATGCAAACCCTACTGCAGCAGATGATTATGGTGTTCATCATGGTATTTCTTGCCGAACTTCTGCGTGCCTACGTGCGCAACTCAGTTACCGGACAACCATGGAGTTTGCAGCCTCTCGCCTTGGCGGGCAGCAGCATGCTCTTTTGGCCCTTGTGCGTATTGGCCGCCGAGAAACTGCTCGGCAGGCAGCGGCGCGCCTGACCATCATGCTCGAACGTCGCCTGCTACTTGCCTCCCAGTCGCCGCGTCGAGCGAGCCTCCTGCAGCAAATGGGTTTGGATTTCGAGGTGCAACCGGCAGATGTCGATGAGGCACCCCTACCAGACGAAGACGCGATTCACTATGTCGATAGACTTGCTAAAACCAAGGCGCAAAGTCAGTGGCGAGCTGGGTTCGTGCACTTGGGCGCCGATACCATCGTAGTGCTCGATGGAGAACTGCTTGGCAAGCCCCAGGATGAACGACATGCAGCGCAGATGCTGATGCGGCTTGCTGGTCGCAGTCATCAGGTCGCGACAGGTGTCGCCGTTTTTGACGGCGAACAGCTACTTAGTGAGGTGGTAATGACGACGGTGACTTTTCGTTCGATCGACAGCCAAGACGCGGAGTCTTATTGGGCAACCGGTGAGCCTGCGGACAAGGCGGGAGGCTATGCCTTGCAGGGTATTGGCGGTGTCTTTGTAACGACCATTGACGGCAGCTACAGCAATGTTATCGGTCTACCCCTGGCTGAGACGGAGCAACTGCTGTCAGCCATTGGTTTCAATACATGGTTGCAGCGTCGGCGTGTCTGAAGAATTGCTAATCGACGTCTCTACGTTCGAATCACGAGTCGCTCTGGTGCAAGATGGCGCAGTTGTCGAAGTGCATCTGGCCAGAGCCGCGGGCTATAGCGTCACAGGCAACATCTATCTGGGCAAGGTTGTACGCGTCGTGCCAGGTATGCAGGCGGCCTTCGTGGAAATCGGGCTTGAGCGGCCGGGGTTTTTGCATCTGTCAGATATCGAAAACCCTCTGGTACTGACCCCAAATCAGGCGGACAACCAAAAGCTTGGAATTCGCGATGTGCTGCATGACGGACAAGAATTGTTGGTCATTGTTGAGCGCGACCCTTTGGGCAGCAAGGGGGCCAGACTGTCTACCCGACTTTCCTTGGCATCCAAGTACTTGGTATTGATGCCGACGAATACACAAGTGCGAATTTCCCAGAAGATTACTGATGAGGCTGAGCGCAGCCGTCTGTTTAAAGTGCTGCGCCCACTCAGCGAACAAAGCACCATGGGCGTTATCGCTAGGACCCAAAGCGAGGGTGTGCCGGCTAACCTGCTGGCAGAGGACCTTCTGCACCTGGGCGAACTTTGGCGGCATTTGCAGCAGCAGTTGCAGAGCGCCAAAGCTCCCGCGGAAGTATTTCAGGAACTGCCAATCCAGACACGCTTGGTGCGCGATCTGGCAGGGCCCAATACGGTCACCATCTATGTCAATGACACCGATATTTTTCAGCGTTTGCAGAGCTATCTCAGTCTCAATGCCGCGCATCTGGAGCAACGATTGCGCCTCTACGAGGAGCGTAAACCGCTTTTTGCTCGACACAATATTGAACGTGAAATCGCTGACGCTTTACTGCCTCGTGTGCCCCTGAAAAGTGGCGGCACCCTGGTGATCGAGCAAACCGAGGCCTTGATCAGCATTGATGTAAACACGGCAGGGTACTTAGGCAGCAACAGCCTTGAACAGACGATTTACGTGACAAATATGGAGGCCGCGGCGGCGATTCCTCGCCAACTGCGTCTGCGTAACTTGGGTGGCATCGTAGTGATCGACTTCATTGACATGACCCAGGCTAGCCATCGCGATGCCGTAATGGCGAAACTGTCCGAGGAGTTATCAAAAGATCCGGCTAAAACACAAGTCGACGGATTCTCATTTCTAGGGTTGGTTCAGCTCAGTCGCAAGCGCACTCGTGAGAGCTTGGTGCATGTTATGTGTGCCAGGTGCGAGTATTGTGCAGGCCAGGGACTAATGAAAACGGCGGAAACCGTTTGTATGGAAATACTGCGCATGCTGGCGGCAGAGTGTGACAGTTTAGAACACCCTCAGGGTTTTCGTGATGGCTACTACACCATGTCCGGCAACGCCGCTGTAATTGAACGGTTGTTAGAGGAAGAGGCTGTGCTATACAAAGCGCTGACCGCGCGGCTACCAAACGAGGTGCGGCTGCAGGTAGATTCTGCTTATCGATTGGACCAATTCGATCTGATTTTCGTCCCACAGTCTCTTCACTGAGAAGGCTCACTTGAACAACTCGGAACACGATTCTGCCAGTGTGAATCAGGCGTCGGTAGACGGGCAGTCTGCTGTGAGATCTTTTGTTTATGTGGTTGCCGCATTGTTGACCGGTATCCTTTGCTCGTTGGCGATTGTGCAGCTGAGCGGCCGTCTTGCATTGGCGTACGCCAATGCCTTAACACCGCACTTCAATACTGCTTTAGCGCCATATCGGACCCACGTCACTGAACTCGCTGGGGATTGGCGAGGGTTCAATCCGGTGCTGCGCGTGCAGCGGCTCTCCTTTGCCGCTGGCAATCTGCAAGATCTTTATATTGAGCTAGACTTCTTTCAGTCTCTCGCGAAATGGAAGCCAATCTTTCGGCGCTTCTACAGCGCAAACGGGGAAGTTGCTGTGGTTTATACGCCTCAGGGTTGGGCTCTGAAAAACAGCAGTGAGCAACCTATTGATGTCGATTTTCTTCAGTTGCTTAACTCCAGCGAGTTTGTCGACGCCACTCTGCGGTTGGTGGCAGAGCGCGCCGATGGGGCCTTTGGCTACGACATCGAGCTAATCGTCGACAATCGCCCGGCGAATAAACAGGGTCGGTTGGTCATCGATAGCCCCGGCAGCAGCAAGCCGCTAGTGCTGGCATACGGTGAGACAACGAAAATTTCTGACGAGCCGGTATCCGATCATGCACTGCGGCTGACCGCTGAGGGCGTTGTCGAAATTCCTGCAGCCCTAAACGGCGGTACCGCCCTCACGCTGGAGTTGCCCCGAGCACAATGGCTAGCTAGCGCTGGACCACAGGCAATAGATCATGCCGACGAAGACCCCGCGCGTGCCGATGCGCCACAGGGCTACGGCGTATTTTCCGCCACGCTGCAGGTAACCCAGTCGCCATATCTACGCCCGGACAATAGCCTGACACTGGGTTTGCAAGGGACGGTCTGGGCGCAAGGAGCGCTTACGCTTGCACGCTTACAGAGCAATCTCCAAGCGCAAGGCTCGCAAAGACTAGAACTGCCACCCATGCTGCTGGAGGTTGATGCAGATCGTTTGCTGAGCACGGCTTCTAGTGACCGCTCAACACAACACACAAGTCCAGCCGTCCGTATCAGAACGACTGATTTAGCTCTTGGGGCTTTTTCAGAGTTAGCGGGAGCGATCCTGAGTGAGGACAAGACGCTAGGTGAGTGGCTTGTCGCCCTAGACGCGCGAGCGACGCTGCAAGAATTGATCGGCCGTTACTCGCCATCATCTGGGCTTGATTGGTGGGGGCGAGCGGATGCGGTGCAGCTTTCGGCTTATCGCGGGTCGCCAGAGGTTAACAATGCACGTGCACAGATCTATGGCGACCTGAACCATATCGGTATGCGTGTGGAGGGTGAAAACGTCACCATGCGCTTTCCAACGGTGTTCTCCGAGACGTGGCGCTTTGATGCGGTGTCCGGAGACTTACTCCTACTTTTCAGGCCGGGCTATGCGTCAGTGCGAGGCAGCAACATTGCAGCGGTCGATGGCAACACGCTTATCAGCGGTGGGTTCGCAACGAGTCGCCCAACCGCCCGCTTCGACCAGCGTATCTCGCTTGGGCTGCAGGTGGATGCAATGACCGTCCCGCAGACCGAGCGCTACATTCCTTACAAATTAAATCCTGGTTTACGGCAATGGCTGTTTGAAGCGCCAATAGCCGGTGATTTTGGCAATATCAGCGTTGCGCATCATGGACAAATCCACATTCGACCGGGAGAGGTAACGCGACGTCGTTTTGAACTACAGGGCGATTTTCAAGGCGCTCAAATTCTCTACGAAAGCCAGTGGCCCATGCTCGTTGATGCCGGTGGTTCCATCCACGTCGCTGGTCGACAGACCTATGGCGTTTTGCAGGCTGGAAAATCCGCTGGGTTGGATCTCGCTGGCGCAGCCATCCACGTGGATGCAAATCAGTCGATGCTTTTTTTATCCCATGCAAACACCGCCGCAGGCAACGCTCTGCTGGCCATGGTGCGACAGTCTCCCTTACAGCAATCCCTGTCATTTATCACACCCCAATGGCGCGCTGACGGTGAACTCGCCTATGTTGCGCAGATTGGCATACCGCTGGGGAGCGCTCCACCGCCTACGGCCAAACTGCAGGTGGATATCGAGGCTGAATTTGATCAGCTCGATTTGGCCATGCCCGAATATCGCTTAGCTTGGCGCAACCTTGCGGGCCAACAGCGTTTTTCCTTGCCGCATAATTTACAGGGTGATGCCAATGGGCTGCTCTTCGGCAATCCGGTTGGCATACGCGTGGATTATGATCTTCAGCACCTGATGTTCGAGGTCGCTGGTCGTGCGTCGGCGCTTGATGTATTTCGCGTCGCCGGGACAGAAAGTTCATCGATGTTAGAGGGCACTGCTGATTTTAATGGGAAATTACTGCTTGCGATGGGCACTTCTGCGCCTGCTGAGCTCACGCTAACAACCGACCTTGAAGGTATGAAGATCAACTTACCTGCGCAGTTTGGCAAGACGCATAGTGAGCGTTCAGCGAGTGTTTTCGATCTCACTTTTGCAGACGACTACTTGCGACTGGACTGGCAATACAAGAGTACGGATGGCTGGTACGAGATCCCAAGTGGGCCGTCCCAGCGAGTCATTCAAGGAGCCATTGGCGTCAATGCCCAGCCCCTAGAAATTGAGCCAGAGTACGATGGCTTGGTGATTAGCGGGCAATTGGCAGCGGTCGATTTGGTGGACTGGGTGGCAAAGGATGGCGGCGCCGCTGTTGACTTGCCGATGAACTGGCAGATTCGAGGCCTGCGGGTTGGTGACTTCATAGTCGATGACTTGAGCTTTGCAAACCTTACCTTGAGTGGCCAAGGCGACAGTAGTACCGCGGTCTTCCAGGTTCGTAGTGAGGACATCGCAGGCAGCATCGATTTGTCCGATCCATCAAGGCCCGAGTTCGATTTACTGACCCTGCGATTGCCGGGCACTGGGTCTGGAGAAACCGCGCTGCGAGAAAATCTTGACCCAATAGACTTGGCCGTCGGTCGAGGCTTGCCGCGTGCCAAAGTGTTCGTGAATGAACTGATGATTGATAAAGCACCATTTGGACGCTGGAAGTTCGAAATTTATCCTGAATCTGGTGGCGTGCGCTTCGACATAGAAGATGTATTGGTCAATGGCGTCGACATTAAAGACAGCGTGATTCACTGGAACTTGGAGCAAAACCGCAGCGCGTTTTCTGGAGCGGTCCACGTGCAAGACTTGGCCGAAGTGCTACCGCAGTGGGGGTATGCCCCAGTTGTTACATCTAAGGCAGCCTCTGTAGTCGGGAACCTGAGCTGGGCCGGCTCCCCCGCTAATCTGAACCTTGCCAAAAGCGAGGGTGGGGTTTCTCTCAGAGCCGAAGAAGGCAGTTTTTTAGAGTTAGACGGTGGTCAGGCAGGCTTACGTGTTGTTAGCCTGCTGAATATAACCGCGCTTACCAAGCGCATGACATTCGACTTTTCTGACGTGGTAGGAGAAGGGATCAGATTTGAAGAGGCTTTCGGTGACGTTCAGCTTGAAGATCAAAAGCTCAGTTTCACGAAGAATCTCGTCATTGAGAGTACGTCCTCGCGTTACGAATTCGGCGGTGAGGTCGACCTTGGCGGCAACACTTTGGATGGCGAAATGATTGTCACACTTCCAGTCAGTGACAGTTTGCCCTGGTACGCCGCATACTTGGCGCTAGCCAACCCGCTCGCTGGCTTGGGTTTGGCAGTAGGCGAACGGGTGTTCCGTAAACCTATTGAGCAGATGAGTTCGGCGAAATTTGTGGTTTCCGGCGCGCTAGACGATCCCGAGGTGACGTTTACTGAACTCTTCAATAAAGACATCAAAGAGGTTGATGTTGCCGGTGAGCGACTGTCGCCGGATTTATTAAAAGACCAGCGCGACGAGGATGCGGTGGAAGCTTCGACAGGGCGTTAGGCCGCTATCGGCTGCGCTGTGATGTGTAAATTTTTTCGACGCGAAAGGCTTCTGCGCAATGTGTGCAAATAAGAAATGATCAAGGCGGCAATAGATGAATGACATGATTGCGCAGGTGGAACGGCAGTTGCTGCAGGTGAAAGGCCTGGAGTTGAGCGATATCGAGCACAGCTTAGACATACTGTTGGGTCGCGAGATCGACTACGGCGAGGTCTTTGTGCAAAGCACACGCGGTGAGTCATTTGCGCTTGAAGACGGCATCGTTAAAGACGGTTCCTTTGGTGTTGAAGCGGGTGTGGGATTGCGTGCACTGGCCGGAGAGCGAACGGGCTTTGCCTACAGTGAAGACATCCGCCTAGACGGCTTGAAACAGGCAGCCAAGGCAGCCCGCTCCATTGCAGGTAGTGGCAGCCCTCGACGCGCACCGGGCTTTCAAGCGGTCGACTTCGCACCCTTGTATGCGCCCACGGATCCCATCAGCAGCTTGACCGAAGAAGATAAAGTGAAGTTGTTGCGTCAGATCGATCAAACGGCGCGCGCGCAAGATGACAAGGTTAAAGAAGTGACCGTGCGCATCGCGGGCAATCATGAATCCGTCCTCGTCATGGCCAGTGACGGCACCCTGGCAGCAGACATACGTCCGCTGGTGCGCTTGGATGTCTCTGTCATAGTGGAGTACAACGGTCGCCGCGAGCGCGGTAATGCTGGGGGCGGTGGTCGTCGTAGCTTGGAGTCGTTAACTCTTGGGGACTGGACGGAGAACCTCGCCAAGGAGGCCGTTCGCATGGCCCTAGTGAACTTGGAGGCAGTGGACGCTCCTGCAGGCCCAATGCCTGTCGTCTTGGGTCCCGGTTGGCCCGGCGTGTTGTTGCATGAAGCTGTTGGACATGGTTTGGAGGGAGACTTTAACCGTAAGGGTAGCTCGGCGTTTTCGAATCGGGTCGGTGAACAAGTCGCGTCGCCACTGTGCACGGTGGTCGATGACGGCACCATGGAAGCACGACGCGGTTCGTTGAGCGTTGACGATGAAGGAACACAGACCCAAGTCACTACGTTGATCGAAGATGGCGTGTTGAAGGGCTATATGCAGGACAAGCTCAACGCACGTTTGATGAATGTGCCCGCCACGGGCAATGGCCGCCGCCAATCCTATGCACATGTACCCATGCCCAGAATGACGAATACCTACATGTTGCCTGGCCAAGATCAGCCCGAAGACATCATCAAATCCGTCCAAAATGGCATTTATGCGGTCAATTTTGGCGGCGGTTCGGTAGACATAACATCGGGTAGATTTGTGTTCTCTGCGACCGAGGCCTATCTCATTGAGGCCGGAAAGGTAACGGCTCCTATCCGTGGAGCGACCTTAGTGGGCAGCGGCCCAGAGGTGATGACGCGCATTTCTATGGTCGGCAATGATTTGGACTTGGATGGTGGTGTGGGCGTATGCGGAAAGGATGGTCAGTCGGTACCGGTTGGTGTTGGTCAACCAACGCTTAAGGTCGACGAAATCGTCGTCGGCGGTACCGCAACATGAACACAATCTATGGGGTACCGGGTGTGAGTTGCTCGTCGCCGTGGGCCGCGAGAGTAGCGCGTACGAACTTGAACAATATGCGCTGGGCTTGGCGATGAGCATCAGAAGCTTCTTGGCCGCCTGCTGGAGCGTGCTTGCCGGCGGCGCCGACCAACTGGCGCAGCTGTTGGCGCTCAACATTTGGGAATTCGTCGATAAATTGCGTCAATGCTTGGCCGTCAGCGGTCAGCCGATCCCGCCATTGCTCAACAGTGTGAAAGAAGTGGCGCGCTGCAGCAGATTGGCCTTCAAGGTCGGCAAGTTGCCGTTCAATCGCTTCGACATCGATGCCGCGCATGACTTTGCCAATGAACTGCATTTGTCGTCGGCCGCCCTCCCGACTGTTGATGCCGGCATGCACATCGATAGCGACGCGCAGCGCGTCAGGAAGCTGCAGGCGCGATCGAACATCGGGTTTGAGCTGCGTAAGCTTCAGCCCGATTTTTTGTAAGCGCTCGGCTTCTCGTTTAAGCGCAGATTTAGAAAGCTCTTCAGGCATAAGTAAGATTACGAGGAAATAGGTCGTTGGATTTTATAGAGCATCAGCAAGAGTTGACCACCTTGGTCGACAACATTCTTAGCGAGGCAGAGCGTCAAGGCGCCGACCAGGCCGAAGTATCCGCCAGCATGGAACAGGGTCTGGGCGTCAGTGTGCGTAGAGGCGAGTTGGAAAACCTAGAGTTTAATCAAGATCGCGGCTTCGGCATTACCCTCTATGTCGGTAAGCGCAAGGGCTCGGCCAGCACTACCGATAGCAGCCCAGATGCCATCCGAGCAACCGTAGCTGCGGCCAAGGGTATCGCCAGACACACGGAAGAAGATCCTTACAGCGGCCTCGCCGATGCACTACTCATGCCTTCAGAGGCTATAGATTTGGATTTGTATCACCCTTGGGACATTGAACCAGAGCAAGCGACTGCTTTGGCGGTTGAGTGTGAGGCAGCGGGTTTGGCAGTGGACAAGAAGCTCACCAAGTCCGATGGCGCACAGATCAGTACGCAACAGGCGTTGCATATTTACGGCAATAGTCATGGCTTTATTGGTGCTTATCCAAGTACACGTCACAGCATGAGCTGCGTGCTGATTGGCGAGGACAACGAGGGTATGCAGCGAGATTATTGGTACACCATGTCTCGCCGCTGGCAGGATTTGGAGCCTGCGATTGATGTCGGTGCCAAAGCTGGCGAGAGAACGGTGCAACGGCTCTCGCCGCACAAAGCACCCACGGGCAAGTACCCGGTTATCTTGGCGCCTAATCTAGCAGCGGGATTGATAGGCCATTTGAACGGTGCCATCGGCGGCGGGTCACAATACCGTAAGGCTTCGTTTTTGCTCGATGCCATAGGGGAGCAGGTGCTCCCGAGTTGGCTGACGCTGCGCGAAGAGTCAAAAATGGCTCGCGGTCTTGCCAGTGCTTACTTCGATGGCGACGGTGTCGCCACCAGAGACAATGTCTTTGTCGAGCAGGGCCGCTTAGCGAGCTACATCTTGTCGTCTTATTCCGCTCGCAAGCTGGGCCTTGAAACGACGGGGAATGCCGGCGGCGTGCATAACTTACATCTCGATGCGCCGACACGGCCGTTGCCTCAGTTGCTTGCCCAGATGGGCAATGGTTTTTTGATTACCGAGCTAATGGGTCAGGGTGTCAACGGCGTTACCGGCGACTATTCGCGCGGTGCGTCAGGGTATTGGGTGGAAAATGGTGAGATTGCCTATCCGGTCGCAGAGTTTACTTTGGCGGGCAACTTGAAAGACATGCTGCTCAACATTGTTGCTTTGGCTGACGATATCGATATGCGCGGCAGCATACGGGCCCCCAGTATGCTGCTTGATACCATGACCGTTGCCGGCCAGTAAGTGGCGGTAAAAAAACGGGCTAGGACGCATTTCAGCTTATAGGTACACCCAACTGGCGAGCCCCAGAAAGATAAAAAAGCCGGTGACGTCGGTAATGGTCGTGAGTACGACGCCACCAGCAATTGCCGGGTCAATATTTAGGCGGCGCAGCAAAGTTGGCAGCAGGCTGCCGGCAATGGCTGCAATCAAGATGGTGGAAATCATTGTTACGGCGATTACCCAGCCCAGTTTTGGGTCGTCAAAAAAGTAAGCCGCGCCAAGAGCCACTATGGAGGCCCAAAGCAGTCCATTGAGGGCTGCAACGATAAATTCTCGGTTCAGCAACCACAGCAAATTGCTGCCGCCGAGCTGGCCGGTGGCCTGTCCCCGAACCACCAAGGTCAGCGTTTGCGTGCCCGCGATACCGCCCATACTTACGACCACTGGCATCAGCACGGCGAGGGCGACGACCTTAACAATTGTATCCTCGAATAGGCTAATCACCGCCGCCGCCATCAGCGCCGTGATGAGGTTGATGCCGAGCCAGACCGCGCGTCGGCGAACGGCTCGGCGTACTGGTGCAAAGGTGTCCTCGTCCACGAGCAGGCCAGCAGGCCCCAGCACAGCTTCTTCCGCGTCTTCAATAATGACGTCCACCACATCATCAATGGTAATGCGTCCCAACAAGTGGCCAGCGTCATCCACCACTGGCGCCGAAATAAGATCGTGCTCTGAAAACAATCGGGCAACTTCGGTATCTGACTTAGAGACGTGGATGGGCAGTTCTTCACTGTTCATGATTTCGCGGACAGTCACGCTGGGGTCGGCGGTTAACAGCTTGGTAATCGGCAGCACACCGAGATACTCGTCTCGACTGTTGACGACGATGAGCGCGTCGGTGGTCGCCGGTAGTTCGCGACGTAGGCGAAGATATCTCAGTACCAACTCGGCGGCATGACGTGGCCTGACCGTAATGGTATCGGTGTTCATCAGGCCACCAGCGCTATCCTCTGGGTAGGAAAGGACGGATTCCACGCGGGCTCTATCTCGGCTATCGAGGTTTTCCAGAACCTGATGTGTGATCGTTTGGGGTAGTTGCTGCAATATGTCGGCAAAGTCGTCGGTGTCCAGCTCCTCCGCGACCGCAACGAGTTGGGCGGTGTTCATGGTTTCGAGGAACTGGCCGCGTACGTCATCGTGCAGGTATTGCAGGCTCTGGTTGCGCACGTCTTCATCAAGCAAGCCCCAGATAATCTGTCTGGTCTCAGGCAGGTTGGCTGCAAGCACGCCGGCAACTTCACTAGGCCGTAGCGAAGCTAGGAGAACCTTTATATCTGCGGTGCTGCCGCGACTGATGCCTTCGAGTACCGATTCAAAACGCTGCTGATCCGGGGTCACGATTCGTCCAACTCGTAGAAGCCTGCACGGATCAATGCCGTTAGGGCATCAAATGCGTCGTCTTCCTCTTCTCCCTCAACACTAAGAGCCACTTGACTATCCACCGGTGCGCCCAGCAGCAATAAGCTCATGATCCGTTTCGCATCTGCCTCTACGCCACTGTCACTGGTGAGGGTGATGTTTGCGGCGAAGTTTTTGGCGACATCAACGAGTTTTGACGCTGCTCTCGCGTGCAGCCCCAGTGGATTGACAATGGTAAGAGTTGTTCGTCGCATGGTGATTTCAGTGTCGTACGTTCGAATTAGCGCTGGCGCTAAGGGCTGCCTTGGCAGCGGCACATTCGCGCTTACGCTTTATCCAGCTCACGATGCCGCACCAGTACTTGGTCAAGCTGAGGGGTGAAATGTTGGCTCAGACGCTCTGCCATATAAACGCTTCGATGCTGTCCGCCGGTACAGCCAATACCGACGGTCAAATACACGCGGTCATTATCCGCAAAGCGAGGGATCCATTTCTTTAGATAATCGGCGATGTCTTGGAACATGGCGTTTACCAGCGTCTGACTTTGCAGGTAAACGACCACTTCTTCATGTCGCCCTGTGAGCGGTCGCAACCCAGGTTGCCAATGGGGATTGGGCAAACAGCGCAGGTCGAAAACAAAGTCGGCGTCGACCGGAATTCCGTTTTTAAATCCAAATGATCGAAATAACAGGCTCACGGAAGTGCCGCCATGCTCAATCACCCGGTGAACAATCTGCTCACTCAGATTTTTGCCGGAAATTCTCGTGGTATCGATGGTGAGGTTTGCTAAGTCCGCCACGGTAGAAAGTAACCTGGCTTCCATATCTATCGCTTCGCGCAGGTCGACGTCTTGATCGGTCAGAGGGTGGCGTCGACGAGTTTCGCTGAACCGTTTCACTAGGGTCGGGCTGAGCGCGTCAAGATAAAGAACTTGCGCATCGATAGCTGTCTCTCGTAGCTGCAAAAGCAACTCTGGAAATTGCTCTAAGCCCGGACTGCGAGCGTCGATGCAGACGGCGATTTTAGGGACATCGCCGTGCGCAAGATTGGCATATCGTTCCACTAGGTCATGCAGCAGACCTACGGGTAAATTGTCGACGCAATGATAGCCAGCGTCCTCTAAGGTTCGCAGCGCAGTAGATTTACCTGACCCTGAGCGACCGCTGACGATGATTAGCTTCATGCAAATCTTCGGTCGAGATTCGCAGCAGACAAGGTGTCGTCAATACGCACAAGCTCTGCAAACAGCGATGCATTACATTGAGCATTGCGCAAACCACTGAGATGACTGGCCTTGGAAAACAGTTGAGCAAGACGCTGCAAAGCAGCGATGTGCGCGTTTTTTTCTTCCTTAGGCACCAGCAACACAAAGACGAGGTCTACGGGTTTTTGGTCTGGCGCTTCATATTCGATGGGTTCAGCTAACGTATAAAAGGCGCCCGCAATGCGCGGGCAGTTCACTCGACAGTGCGGGATAGCGACACCATCACCGAGGGCAGTGCTACCCAGACGCTCGCGCTCAACAAGCCCATCGTAGATCTCATCGATCGCCTCCTCTTTATCGGGCGCTGTTGGATCGACAAAGGCCTCTGCCATGGTTTGGAACAAGCGCTTGCGGCTGCCGGCGTCGAGGCCATAGTGCACGGACTGCGGTGTGACCAATTCGCTAATTGTTAATACATCGCTCATATCGACCTAATTTTCGATCTGTTGTTTAAGGGTTGAACGTGCCAGAGCCAGTAATTCGACAACGAACCCCCTGTTTATTGGTCGTGTCGCGACGCTCTGTGATGACTGCCATTTTGTCGAGCGACGCTTTTTTCTTTGTGCTTCAGCAGCTGTCTGTCGATTTTGTCGGCAAGTAAATCTATGGCTGCGTACATGTCCTCGGCATCTGCGTTGGCGAATAATTCAGCCCCCGGCACGTGGGCAGTAGCTTCTGCCTGATGGTTGTGTTTTTCAATATTCAAAACCACATGCATGTGGGTAATTTCGTCGCTGTGACGTTCGAGTTTGCGCATTTTGCCGCGAACATGTTGCTGTAGCGCGTCGGTAAGGTCGATTTGGTGGCCGGTAATGTCGAGTTGCATAAGCTGCTCCCAATGATCCAGTGGATACGGTGATGCATAACCTATCATCTAGGCGCGTCGGCAGTGCAAGTCAGACCAACTGTTTTCTTTCGTTCGACGGAGGAATAGACAACGATTCTCTGTATTTGGCTACTGTTCGACGCGCAACGTTGATGTTTTGCTCGGCCAGTATTGCCGCGATCTTGCTGTCGCTCAACGGTTTGCGCGGGTTCTCGTTCGCGGTAACCTGACGGATTAACGCACGTATCGCCGTGCTGGATACCTCACCCCCTGTCGACGTCCCCACATGGGAAGAAAAGAAATACTTCAGCTCGAATAGACCCTGAGGGGTGGCGAGATATTTCCGATTGGTCACTCGCGAGATTGTCGACTCATGCAAGTCTACTTGCTCAGCAATATCGGCCAAGATCAGCGGCTTCATCGCCATTGGCCCATGCTCTAAAAACCCCTGTTGCACCTCGACGATCTTAGTTGCCACCTTCAATAGCGTGTCGTGACGGGTCTGCAAACTCTTGAGAAACCACTTCGCCTCTTGCAGGTTTTCTCGCAGGTAATCTTTGTCAGGCCCCGTCGGCACGCTTTTGATGAGACTCGCATAGGTATTGTTGATGCGAACCTTGGGTAGGGTCTCGGGATTCAGTTCCACCAGCCAACGGCCCTGGTCTTTACGTACCAGGACATCTGGGACCTCGTAGTCAGCGGTTTCCTCGAACAAGGCAGCGCCGGGCCTTGGCTGCAGTGTTCGAATCAGCGCAACCACTTGGCTCAGCTGCGATTCTGACAAATGCGTTTGTCGTACAAGCGTGACAAAGTCCTTGTTGCCCAACACATGCAGGTGTGCGGTGACGAGGTCTTTCGCCTCTTTCAGCCACGGCGTAGTTTCATCCAATTGTTCGAGCTGCAGCAGCAAACATTCCTGCAGATCTCGGGCACCAACGCCAATCGGGTCGAACTGCTGGACGCGGCGCAAAATTTCTTCAACCTCCTCCAGCGCGGGCGGCGGCTCGTCGCCCTCATGGCTGCGCGCCAGGGTTTCGCAAATTTCGTCTAGCGTCGTGCCAAGCAGCCCGTCGTCGGTAATCTCGTCAATAATGGCCATCGCAATGACCCGGTCTGAGGGCGCCATGGGCGTTAGGTTTAGCTGCCACAGCAAATGGCTTTCAAGAGTTTCATCGGCGCTGTCGTTGGAGCCAACGTCGTAGTCATTTTCGCCTGTGGCGCCGGAAGGCGCTTGGGGGTAAACATCATCCCAGTTCGAGTCCACCGGAATTTCGTCGGTTAAAGGCGCCTGTAGTTGGTCGCTAACATCGGCCTCACTCGGTCCATCTATGGCTAAGTCAGGGAACTCTGCGGCGATCATCTCCTCGCCATAGTCACTGGGCGGGTTGTCAGGGCGATCATCGTCAAAGTCATTCGGGTAATCATCAACGATCACTGGCGATTCTGAATGGTCGTCAGCAGAAGCCTCGCCTAACTGCGCGTCCGCGATGTCGCTAGCACCCTCAGAGGCCGTAGACGACTCGCCGTCATCACTAGAGTTGAACTCGTCTTCAACCTCAAGCAAAGGATTGGCATCGAGGTTGTCTTGAATTTCCTGCTCAAGTTCCAGCGCACTCAATTGCAGCAAGCGGATGGCTTGCTGCAATTGCGGGGTCATCTTGAGCTGTTGCCCCAGCTTGAGAGAAAGACTTTGCTTCATGGAAACTGCTTAGTGCGCCCGCTTGGGCGCTCATGCCGCTTTGTTCGAATTAAATATGTTGCTGTATCAATCAGGTCGACAGAGTCTTAAGGACGCCCCGGCATGCAGAGATCACACAACAATGGCATTGGTGATGGGGAGGTTAAGCAAATTCCTTGCCAAGATAAACATTTTGCACGGTATTGTTCGCCAATATCTTTGCCGGCGCGCCGTCGGCGATGACGTGTCCTTCATGTACGACATAGGCTCGATGACAGATATCTAGTGTTTCGCGGACGTTATGGTCGGTAATAAGGACACCGATGCCACGGGCGGCCAAGCCTTTGATTTCGGCTTTTATGTCCGAAACCGAGATGGGGTCTACCCCTGCGAAGGGTTCGTCCAAAAGGATGTACTTGGGGTCAGAGGCTAAGGCGCGCGCGATTTCAAGGCGCCTTCTTTCGCCGCCGCTCAAGCTTTGTCCCAAGCTGCTGCGAACCGCGTGCAAGCTGAATTCTTCCAGCAGCGAGGTCATTTTCGCCTGCCGCGCCGCCGCGTCGAGTTTTGGGTTGAGCTCTAGCATGGCCAGCAGATTGGCCTCGGTTGTGAGCGTGCGAAACACGCTGGCTTCTTGCGGTAAATAACCCAAACCGGCAGCAGCGCGCTGATGCATGGCCGCATCGGTCAGTTCCGTTTTGTCGATAAAAACCTGTCCGGAGTCTGCGCGCACCAAACCAACAATGGTGTAAAAGCAGGTGGTCTTACCGGCGCCGTTAGGGCCCAACAACCCAACGATTTCGCCAAGCTCAACATGCATCGAGATGTCTTCAACGACAGTAATGCCGTTATAGCTTTTCCTTAACCCAGTGGCGCGAAGTGTCATGGCTGCGTCGAATCTTGCTCGGCGCGGTTCGCTGGTATGCGCAGTTCCATGCGCACACGCTCTTGCGAGAAGTCGCTGCTGCCCGCATCCAATTGCCCAAGGGCTAGGTTGTAGCGAATGCGAGCGCTGCTCACCGCATTGCCGTCTTGTGTCAGCGAAGCGCTACCCGACAGCTCTAACAAACTGGTTGCTGGCAGATAGACGATGGTGTTGGCCGTGGCGGTGGTGTCTCGCTCTGCCATATTTTGCTCTTGCCAAAAACTGGCAGGCGCACCCGTTGTCGTGATGCGCTTGATACGATCTGCAGTCATCTCAACCAGTATTCGATCGCCATTAATGCGCATGCCATCCATGAATGCGATTACGTTGCCGACATACTCGATGGTGTTTTGCTCTTGCAGGAAAACGGCGCTGTCGCCCTCAATGGTTA
>PYIJ01140072.1_pt1 | contig 17376 bp, 24 predicted proteins | sample 3578051 | NCBI WGS metagenome assembly PYIJ01 (sample SAMN08408021, study PRJNA431606) | Marine metagenome isolate SA_KN192-05_S13_5m, whole genome shotgun... | biome: marine; feature: oceanic pelagic zone; material: water; isolation source: surface water sample, 0.2-0.8 um fraction ... | reverse complement strand
TTGTACAAGATACTTGTCACATATTTGTCTTAGGCCTGCATAAGTGAATTTTAAATCTCTGTCTCTTCTGATCCATGTATTGAACTTCTTTAATTCTGTTTTTGTGTACTTGTCTAGTATGCCTTTGTCATAGACGCCAAGTCTAATATTCCTTAAGATCAATTTCAACAATGGAATATATTCATACTGACCGTGTGCCTCTTTCCTCACATCATAAGATAAAAGCCTTGCCGCGGCATATTGATAGTTTGGTGCCTCAAGACTGATAAGATCATTTGCTGATCTTACTAAAACGTTTTGTATATCTTTGGTTGTCATTCCGTCATAGAATTGTATGTTGGCGTTCATTTCGATAAGAGAACTAGAAACTCCGGAAAGACCTTCGCAGGCCTCTTCGACTACAAAATGAATTTTGTTAATGTCAAGATTTTCTAGCCTCCCATCTCGTTTCTGAACTTGAATCGTAGATGAGTTTGTGTTTGGCATAATTGTTTTATAATTTTTTGTTTTGATTTTTGTTTTTGTTGTATCCATATTTATCTAAATCCTGCTTATCTACTTTTTTGTTGTCTTTGTTGTCACCTTCATACGATAAAAATAACTACGTCGTTTTAATTTTTTATTATGTACTAATATTAAGATAAAAAAAGTTTTTTGTCTATTGAAATTTCAACTACAACCGATGGTATTATACTAATATTTGAACTTGATATTCCATGGTTACATCTGTGCTTGAATCAGATGTAGTAGTGAACTGGACACGAAGTGTGTCATTACCAGCGGTAGAGTCACCGTCTGAACTTTTTGCTGTAAGGGTAGTGCCAACATCCGACGTTTCCTCGTAGTCATCGTTAAACGTACAGATCTCGCCTGCCGCACTTATTGTGAAAACTCCTGTTCTGTACTTTGTTCCCCTATTCATTTTATAAGTTATCCTAACACCTTTGTCAAGAAAGCCAGGAAGATAAATTCCTGTATCGGTGGCCGTCGATGTGTTGTCTGATAAAGTAATCTGTTTGACTGGTTTTGTGTGTATTGCTATACCCTGCACCTCAGGTGGAGTATTAGAAGGCTTCGTGCTGTCTCCAAAGTCGGTGTCTCGAAGATCTGTCCTTTCGAAAAAGTCCATAATAGAACTACACTCATCCTGGTCATATTGAATGACAGGCACTTCGTGTATGCTATCCACACCTTCGAAATTATTTGCAACAGTCTTCGCATAAAAATTACCATGCGAAATAATATTTCTCGATGGTGCTTCAACAGATTGTTTTGCCTTCACATAGATCGCTTGTTGCGATATACTGCTCCAACTACTTCCTGTGAACTGCACATCTCTAGGTCCAACACTCATACCGTTTGTGGTTGAACTATCCCATTCGTCACCAATGATTGCACCATAGTATCCTATGCTGAAATCACAGTTATGAAATCTAACAGTCGTTACGTCAAAACTCATGTCAACTAGCCTAGCAAATTTTGTGAATTGGCAGTTGTTAAAAAATATATTAGAACATTGCAATGCATTCGTGGACCTTACCGTGATACCTTTGTTTGCTGACACATCAGCACCACCTGATGAGTAAGCACCTTGGAACTTACAGTTTTCAAAATATAAATTAGTTGCACTGTCAATCGACATACCCGAACCACTTGCATTTGTATTCTTGAATGTCATGTTGCTGAATTGGATTTGCGTTGGTGTTGTGGCACTTGAAGCACCTATGTTCAGGTACCCATTACCGTCGTCGTCTTCTGTCACCATTATAGCACTCGCACCGGACATTTCAATTATTGTTTTGTCGTGTCCTTCACCAATCAAGTGTGCGTATGGCGGAATAGTTAATGTCGTATTAATCTTGTAAATTCCTGCTGGAAAGAATAATGTTCTCCTTGCTCTTGTGTCATCCTGGTCTGTGTCTGAATATAATTCGTCTATTGCTCTTTGGATTGCCGCGGAGTCGTCTGTGCTGTTGTCACCCTTGGCGTCAAACTGTTTTACATTTGCATGGTCATCTAATCTTTGTTGTACAGTTCTTGTGACTGAACCTGAGGCACCTGTAGTGATTGGAGTAGAATCTCCTAAGTATCCTTTGTAGGTATAAGTTGCCGCAGTGGTAAATCCTGAACTGCCCGATACCATGATTTCTGTGTTGCCAACAGCAGGTGCGCCGTCAGCCACTGTGCCGTTTCCTATAAACAATCTCTGTTCGTCAATTACCCATCCTAACTCACCCGCCGCAAGTTGTGGTAGATCGGTCCTTTTTCCGCGTCTGTGCTGTATTCTAGATATCTGTACTATCGGCATATGTTGTTATTTATTACAGTATAGACTTGTAGTATTGTTCCAATTTAGCGTACCATTTACCCACCCACTGATCGTAGTTGTCTATTTCGAATGTTTGATATTCGTTGGCCTGTGTGCAGATAAAGATACGACCAGTCTTAATCTGTGTGTCGTATTGTTTGTTATGTGCTTCGGAGTATGCCACCAATTGGAGATAGTAATCCTCCACCCACTCTTTCTTCTTTAATCTACGTGCCTGCTTGAAATCCATGATGGCAGGTTCGCCCTTGTACACTCCGACCAAGTCTGTTGTGCCGGCGTAAAGTTCAGGATAATGTAGAGAAACTTCTGATCCCCATACCTCAGAAATATCTTTTAATCCGTTGTCTATGATTACATTGGCCATTGTGTGTGCTTTTTGTTGTATTAAATTTGATCCTGGTGTGCGGTCTTCACCTTTTACGTGCTTCTCTAGGCTACGGTGCATCACAGTTCCTATGTTAGCACTCTCTGTGGTAATCTGTTGAGCCTTTTCGACACCCACTCTCTTACGCCATGCGTGTAGGTGTGTCATGTCTTTGGTTGCACTCAACACTGTGGTAACACTTGGCACCAGTCTGCCATCTGGAGTTTCGTAGTGCCTTTTACCGTTTTTGCTTTGTCTGTTTAGTTCGCCATACGGATATTTTTCAACGTATGCGATACCTTTGCTTTCGAGAGCCTCTTTAGGTATTTTCATAAAGATAATTATACATTATAATGTCATATATCACAACCACCAATCTAACAAGCATAATGGCCGAAATGACGGATTATTGCAACGCGGCATGTCCGATGTGTCAAAGATTCGACTGGAACACAAACTTGATTGATAAAGTGAATAGTAATCACACCACATTAGATTTTGTGAAGGAAAAGATAGGAGATGAAATTGTATCAAGACTAGATCGTTGGATTTGCCAGGGAACATACGGTGACGCAATTATGAACCCGGAAACACAGGATATCTTCACATACCTTAAAAAAATAAATCCAAACATAGATATCTTGATGCACACGAATGGCGGCATAAGGAAAGAAGATTTCTGGAAAACTCTCGCAGAGCTCGATGTCAAAGTTATTTTTTCAATTGACGGATTAGAAGATACGAATCATCTTTACAGAAGAAATGTCAAATGGGATAAACTTATGTCCAATGTAAAAACTTTCATATCTAACGGTGGGAGGGCAAACTGGGAATACTTGGTCTTCAAGCATAACCAACACCAAATTCAAGAAGCAGAAAAATTATCAAAAAGTATGGGTTTTGAAAACTTTCGACATTATTTCAGTGAAAGATGGCAAGACTTTGATGCCAATGGCAATTATAGGGATATAAAAACACTGGCCGTAGATGATTACACCATAGAGAAGCCAGTGGATCAGCCAGAGGACTTTGTTGCAGAAGTAATAGAAGGCCATAACCTAGCAAAAAATGTTTTCACAAAACCCGGCATCGACGACTTTTTTACAAAAAAAATTAATTGTTATGCGTGTTCTCTGACGAGACGAGAAATATATCTGCGAGCCAATGGTTATGTGAGTCCTTGTTGTTGGTTGGGAGATGTGGAAAGAGACGAACCAAAAAGTATAATAGTAGATTACAATAAAGTGAACTTGAACCATACAAGTCTCAAAGAAATATTCGAAGGACAATTCTTCAAAGACCTTCACGAAGGAATACAGGGTGGAGAAAAAAGATTAAAAGGCTGTTACCATGCCTGTGGAGTGAACTAATGGCCATAGAGTGTAAAGTTTTGCAGTTGTCTTTGAACTTCGACATGAGCGGCATGGTGCAACCTTGCAACCAACTTATCGGGCACTACCTAAAAGATAAAAATGAAAGACATTACAACGTGCTGACCGATGATGCCAAAGATATTTGGAAAAGTGAACATCGCAAAGAACTACTTGATGCACACAAAAATGATATCAAGCATCCTGCCTGCCAAGCCTGTTGGCAACGTGAGGACGCGGGTGTTGAATCAACTAGGCAGAGATTTAATAGAGACCTACAAGGTGTAAAGGTACTTGAAGACCAACCAAGAATAATGATTGTCAAACCTGGCAACTTATGTAACAACGCCTGTAGAAGTTGTAATTCACACACGAGTAGCATGTGGTACAAAACAGACTATGCATTAGATAATCAAGGTAAGTCATACAAAGACTATCTCAAATTTTATGACCGTCATAAGACTGCTTATACCAATAATGAAAAACTAGAGAAGAGATGGGCGGAATGGGAAGACAATATTATTTTTTGGGACATGTATGGTGGCGAACCTATGATCATACCTTTGTTTTGGAAGACTTTAGAACAGGCACTTGCAAGTCCAACGGTGAAAGGAAAAATGTTTAACGTCCATACCAACGGAATGGTATACAAAGAGGACCTTGTTGAGAAGTTAAGCAATTTTAAAAGTGCCCATATAGGATTCAGCATAGATGCAATTGGAGAAAAGAACGAATACATTAGGTATGGAAGTAAATGGAAAAACATATTAGCCAATCTTTCAAGATACATGCAAGATTGTGAAAGATACGACAACGTGTCAATAACAATAAGAGCAACAATTACACCATGGAACATTTACTATTATGAAGAAAATTATGACTACTTTAAAAAATTGGGAATACATGCAATAGGAATGTGGTGTGATGACAAACCGTGGAACGATGTAAGATACCTGCCCAAGAAAATCAAAGAGGCCGTGATTGAGAAACTTTCAAAATATGAAAATACGGATCGAGTTTGGGTAAACAAATTCCAGGATTTGCAAAAATGGTTGAATACCACGCCACCTGATTATGACAGACATCAAAACTCTTTCAAGGAATTTAACAAGAAAATAGATACAGTAAGGAAGGAAAAATTTAGTGATACGTTTCCTGAGTATTCTAAATTATTTGCATAATGGGAATATCAAAACAACCGCCAAAAAAATTTCCAATTACTAAAGGACTTCCTTGTCAATTGAAGTGGACTTTCAGCACAGTCTATCTTACAGATGGAAAGAGTGCAAGTTGTCACAAAGCGAAGTTGCATGATTACAATGTTAATGGGCAGTTCAACTTCCACAACCAACCAGGAAAGATCAACGAAAGGCAACAGATGCTAGAGGGCAAATGGCCCCGAGGTTGTGAAAGTTGTAAGCACATCGAAGAAGCAGGAGGACATAGTGACAGAGTGATTCAATTATATCTCGAAGGCAATACAGCACCGCCCGAGTTGGATAAAGATCTTGAAGCCACGACAGTGACACCAAGACAACTTGAAATATACTGGGGAAACACTTGTAACATGAAATGCATCTATTGTGGACCTCATTATAGTAACAAAATACACGCAGAGCAAAAAAGATTTGGAAGATTTGATCAAGACGGGGTTGTGTTAGATCCTGCCGACTTTACATTGAATCCAAACATAAAACGTGACACTGATCGATTGTTTGAATGGTTTGAAAAAAATATCCAACACCTCCATAAGATCTATGTGTTTGGTGGTGAACCATTTTTACAAGTGGAAACAGAAAGGATGATTCAATTCTTAGAAAAGAGAACACTACCTGATCTCACATTGATATTCTTTAGCAATTTAAATGTTGAGCACGAGAGAGTCAAGCGTTGGGTTGATCGTTTAGAAAAATTGATTGAACAGAAACGACTAGACAAATTGGTGATTGTAGGGAGCCTAGACGCATGGGGAGAGCCGGGAGAGTATGTAAGATCGGGACTTGATCTAAAACTATTTGAAAAAAACTTTGAATATATTTTACACAATACTTCTGTGCAACAACAGATAAATTCAGCACTGACAGTGACATCTGTGCCAGGCATGGTCCAAATGGTTGAGAAGATAAACCAGTGGAGCAAAACAAAACCAATTTATTGGAGTTTCTTGAAGGCGGCTGACAGAGACATGGAAAGTGGTAACGGATACCTATATCCAGGAATATTCGGAGATAAGATAAATGCGTTGGGCCTAACAAAAGCGATCGATACATTTGATACTAACACTGATGGATTTCCGGACAGTGTAAAGATAGCACAAAAGAAATACATGGAAGGCCATGTAAAGGAATTTGCCGATGCAAAACCTGACCTACGTAAGCAAAAACAATTAAAGACCTACCTTACATTATTAGATAAACGTAGAGGTACAGATTATACAAAAGTGTTTCCTGAAATAAGTGATTGGTTAAAGGATCTTTAAGATCTTCTTTTCATTGCAGACCTTGCCATCTTTTTGACAACATCTGTAGAACCTTGATTGTCGTAGTCCATAGCAGGATCTTTTTCTGCTTCCTTGTCTGTTTTGATAACAATTTTTTCGTTATCAAAGTCCGCAACAACATTTTTTAGATCACCATCCTGGTCATAGATTCTTTTAAAGACATCATAGTTGAATGCAGGATATCCTGTATTGCTCATTATCTGTTGAACAGCATCCATGCTAACATCACTGGCTTGATCTTTTTCGTCAGCATCGCCTTTCATGTTCATCAGCACATTGATCAGAGCCGACTCAAGGTCTGTATCGCTTTTGTTAAATTCGAAAAATCTCACAGGATTACTTCCCTGCTAGTTTGCTGTATAGTCTGTTAGAAGTTTCAAAAACTTCTTTGGATTCTCTTTGTTCTCTGCCTTCGGGTTCCGTGCCGCCTGCTTCTGCGTCAGAGGCTCCAAACTCATCTGTCTCTGCATCCGTGTCTGAGTCCAGTGAGTCTAGATCTGTGTCCATGTCCATCGTGTCATCGGCGCCCATAGGTTCTGAAGCAACTTCTTCTCCGGTCAATATTCTTACACCGTTGTCTAGTTCTTGTCTAGTTGTCGTTAAAGTGGCCTCCGCCTGTTCAATCGCTGGCTGGATTTTTTGCATGAATGCATCTGCCTTGTCTGCACCCATTTCATCTCTGATTCTGTCTGCGAGTTCTAACATGCCTTCTGTTTTCATAGATGCTAGATCTTCCAAGTACCCTGTGACTTTGTCCATCATGTCCTTGGCCGCTAATATTAATTCTGATTGTTCTTCTACACCTTCTTTTTTGATCATCTTTTGTTTGTGGTCTTTCGATGCTCCAAGTTTGTCTGCAATCCTATTGACTGCCGTGGTACCTGCCGCGGCACCTGCCGCCCCCGCAAATCTCATGCCCATTGCCGCCAATGGATTTTCTGTTTTCATGTCTTTGCTTGACATCAGTTTTGCCGCCGCTTCTCTTTCATCTGGACTTAATGCTTGTCCTTTTGCAAGTTTGTCTTTGATCGGTGCTGATGCTTTGTCTAAAACTGGGTTTGTGTTGCCACCATACTCTGCAAGTTTTCTTTCTGCAATCGCTTGGTTAACAATATCCAACATCATTTGGCTCTTCTGATAATTTTCATTTTTCAGTTCTTGTCCAAAATGTGTGTTTTGTGTGATATTGTGTATTTTTGTTCTGATATGGTTGGCTGTGTCTTCTAATTCTTCTTTTGTGTACTTGCTGACATCTAGAGTTTGATTGAATCTTGATTCAAATTCTGCAAGTAAACTCTCTGTTGTTAATGGTTTTGTAAGTTCTAAACTCTTCATACGCTATTATTTAGTCTTGTATTCAAAAAGGTCCAACGGTTCTTTAGATGTCATGTTACGGTTTTTGGCACTAATCCACCATAATTTCCCACTCTTTCCAGACTGCGTCATTGGTCTTGTAATCTCTTTATCAATTTTCTTAATATCCAATATATCAAAGCCGTTTCTAGTAATAATATAGGACATATAGTCCTTGCTGTACACAGTGTGAATATAACTAGCCTCTTCTCCATTATTGTTTTGCAGGCCAAGGCTGTCAGTGACTGGAATGTGAGGGTCAAACCCGTCCCTATGATTGTTGTTGTTTTCCTCAAATTTGTAGATCAAACCTTTAAATCTTTTGACAGGAGCAGAATGATGTTCATCCGCTGTTGGGAAAGGATTGTTGACTCGCTCATCAATCAGCATGGTTTGTAAAAGTAACACACTGTTAGGATGTTTACATCCTACCTTGTAGATATATTCGTCAAAATCATAAATTTCTTCATCAACACTCATCATGCTAATACAATCCACATTCTCCGTTATGTTAAGCAGTGCTGGATGATAGCCTTGCAACATCCTGCATGGAATTGAGTTAGCATCCGCAAATTTATTGAAGTGTTCTACTATTTGTTTGCGTGGTTCTATTCCTATCACTTTGGCCGCTCCGTTGATATAAAATTGTAGTAGCCAATAACCTGTGTTACACCCAACATCAACGACTGTCTTATCTTTGAAGTGTTTTACATTGGGCGTGATATGTTGCTGAGTCTTGACATCGACTTCATCACTGGACAGATAGAAATCTTTATCTCTTGCCGCGATACCTTTGTCCAGAGACATATGTTTTTGCCATTTGTGAATTAAATCATGCATGAATTACTTTACACTAATTTGTACTGGTTGTCTACGGATTACCAAATGTGTCGTTAAAAATACTCTGTATCCTAGACTTACATTGATCAGCAAGATGATTAGCGGCGTCCAGCCTATCCCAATACACGTCCTCTGTCAAAGCATCCTTTGATTTCTGTGCCTCTTTAATCATCCTTTTAGCACTCTGTATATCAAAAAGTTGACTTGCGAACTTGACATCTAGGTCCAGTAAATTTGATGGGACAGTCTTACCATCGGCGAGATAGTGAGCAACCAGTATCGCTGTCTGCTTCAGGTTGATTGCTTCATGTAATACCCGTGCCTCCATCATATCTGCTATGACATATACGTATCGTGTGCCTGTCCATTTCTTTGGTACAATGGCTATGTTGCCAATCAATATCCCTTTTGAGAATTGCTTTGGAAGATGTCTAAACGGTCTTCTGGCTTCTTCCTTACGAGCAAGGTCCTGTAACTTATTCTTAAGTCCATAGGCCTCAATTTGTTTAACTAATTCTGTATTACTTTTTGACATCACGCACGATCCTTATGCGTCTATTTAAAGCATATTGCGTGTCGGTGTCAAGTTTCTTTCTTACAAATATTGCCTTGTCGGCGAGACGTTTGGCAAGATCCTGCATGTCAGGTGCGAGTTCGCTGGCCTTGAAACTGTGTTTCCAGTATCGTTGAATGAACTCCATGTCCGTGGCAGACACATATACTTTCACTCTTGGTGCTATCTGTATGTACATATTGGATTGGTAAAATTAGTTATGATTAACCTGGCATCTTCATAAGGATTACTACCACAGTTGATAGTAAACCTGCAACCACTGTGCCTGCAGTGGCTATGATTGTCTTGGATGAACTTTTTTGTCCTGCAATCATATCTTCGTTCATTCTTTTCAATGAGTGTTCGATTGCGGACAGCCTGTCGTGTAGGCCTTTGTATCTCTCCGCACAGAGATCTACGTGTGCTTCTAGGTTTTGTTTTTCTAATTCAGTTGTACTCATATATTTTTCAATCTCATTTTTGAGGCCTTTTACCTCGAACATTAGAGCCTGTAGATGAGCCTGTGTCATTGCCTAGTTGTGCCTTTGCTTTTAAAAGTGCCTTAATCAAATACTATTTATTTGTTGGTCCGCTATACGAAAAGTACGTGTTTATAGTTTCGGCATTTACTGTGTCAAATGTGTTTAAAGGAAATGTTGCAGTCTCCTTACAAAAACTTATAATTGGCACCTGGTGGAAGTCTCCAACGATGTTCGCTATCGGGTCTAGATCGTCGCCATATAGACCTGGCTGTTCAGAGAAGAACTGAAAATGCCATGTCGTGTGCTTACCCTCGTAGAATGACCCAAAAGCATGATTGCCTAGTGTTTGCAGTTCCATCCTTTTAGGAGGATGTTCCCATGTGACGTTTGCCCTCATTTGTAGCAGTTGCAACATTGTGGTGAAGTTGCTGTTCTGGTTGCGGGCCATTGCCAGCGAATTCTTGTCGTGTATAACATCACCACTTAAACTTTTGAAGGGGAACGCTTTTTTTAGGATACCGTTATCTGTGATGTCAACGAGTGTATGTACCCTGTACTCGTACATTATTTCGCCTTTGCATAGTACCAAACATCAGGTGCAAGATAATCTTCCAACTTCTTTTTAAGTTCGGGACTATCGTTAACCAATTGTTTGAATTTAGGAGTTACTGTCTCATGAATGTTTTTTGTTGTTTTATCACGCTTGTACCGTGGACGAATCTTGTCTATGCCGTAAGGACAGTTCAAATCATATTGCTTTGCAAGTGTTTCAATTTTATCACTCAAACCATTGTCTACTTTTATAAAATGTTTTACAGCAGGTACCTGCTCTATCATGTCTGAATAACGTAGTGTGTATCTGTCAAAGTGCGGAAACCATTCCATTATGTCATCGTGTTGCCACCACTCGTGTGTGCCCCAACAGGTGCTCCATTCTGTGATGCCGTCCCAATATCTCTTCTCAGGTTCCTTTAGTATGGCAAAGATATCTCTGTCGTATTTTTTGACATCGTCCTTGGCTACCTCTTTGAATTGATGTAAATGAAATTCGTTTAGCCATGACAACATGCTGTTCATTGCTCCGCCTGTAAGATGTAGCCATCCAACTTTCTTGTCAATGTCAAAGATGACAGGATCTTTGAGTCTCATGGCATTCTGCGGAGACCTCATAATGTTTAATACTGTTTGTAAACTCATATAGTATAATTTAGCCGTAAAAAAAGAGTGGGCCTTAAAATAAGACCCACCCTTATGGTAAAAGTTAAGTTAAAAACTATTAACTTACTGCCGCCGCAGTTAAGATACCAAGTTTTGTCGCTGTAACTGTTGCTGAACTTACAGTTGCAGAAATTCTTCCACCACCGTGAGTTGCTCTGATAGCCGCTTGTAAAGCCGCTAAAGTTGTAGTACCAGAGATTGCATCTAAACAATCTGTTCTAGTACCGTATGTTTTTTGTGTGTTTGAATCTACTAATGGACCTTCCATTAATACTGGCACACCGTTGTTTTCGATTGTTGCTCTAGTTAACTCTAAACCTGCAGTTGAGTTAGACGCAGATAAATCTGAAGTCTCTGCTGATACATCACTGATGAAGTCAACTGTGAAGAAGCTCATATCTACTGAACCTACTTCGTAGTTTTCGTTTCTAGAGAAGTTTGCTTTTGCTATTGGCATTGTATATCCTCCTATTTGTTCTGATTTACAACACTATGACTCCGCTCCGGAATCAAGTTGCAAGTATTTAGTATCTATTTTGGTAAATTAACCGCTAATATAAGGTTTTTTGCTTATTTTAGCCTACAGGGTTGAATCTCTGCAGACAACTATTACAATCGCAAGTTTCACAGTTTTCACAGTTCTTGCACGTATTATCACAGTGTTTCTTACAGGAGCACCTATGGCAACGATCTTCTGATTTAGGCATTGATTTCTTTAAACTTTCTTTGTATGTCGGTGTTGGGTAGTTTTGCTTTTAGATGTTGATTAATTTTTGTTAATACATGGCTTTTAGTTTTTGAATCTAGATTTCTAAAGTTGGCCACAGATCTTCTAAGATTTCTGTAATTCGCATCTCGGATGTTCAATGATCTCTCTAACATTGACAAGTTGGCATAATGATCCTCAAAACTTCTAAGGTATCTACGCACAGCCATTACAGGCAACGGTTGTCTTTGTCTCATGGCCTGTGCTTCATTTTTATTTTTAAGTTTCTTTGTTATCTCTGGATCACCACTGACAATTGCCAGCATATTAGCCAGATCGTTGTAAGTCATTCTCACACGATCAAACGTTCCATAGTGCATCGTTTGGTCAGCATACAATTTGGTAAATGCTTTGTAATCTTTTAACTGGCTCATTATGGCCAGTGCAAGAAAACTGAGATATATCCTTTCAGTGACTTCGGGAAAACTGAATCTTTGTAAATCACTAAAACGTCTAATGACCTTGCCTTCGCATACATACTTTAAAAAAGGTGCTAACATATAGGTATTTATAGAGCGTATGCAAAGAAATTTTATTCTCACAGATATTATGAAAACTGGTTTTCATGTTGAACTAGAAGACTTTATTAAAATGAATACTCTAAAAAAACAACAGTTTGAAATGACGGGTGAGTACTACACTTTACACAATTACGACCTAGACTCGTATGACCGTAGGTTTGCAATTATAGATGTACGACAGCCAAACGACAGGTTAAAGGACAACAAAATGTTTCATACAGAATTAAAGAAACGTTGTGAATTATTACACAGTCAAGGATTTGTTTTCATTAAATCAAACCCATGGGAATCATTTGAAAATATTAAAAACACACCACAGCATCCTGAGATAGAAATAGAACATGTGCAATGGACGGGAGGTGTTAGTTGGTTCTGGTATTACATGTATAGAAAACACAAAGGCAAATCTTATAATTTTGATCACTCTAATAAGAAATATGACTTCCTGTATCTAAACAAGATGCCGAGGCCTCATAGAGTCAAATTGTTTAATAAATTATTAGACAAAGGTATACTGGATAATAGTCTGTATACCAAGTGGCCTGAAAAAAAATTACCTCCCGAATATGAACTGCCATGGGCACAAGATTATCCGTTTCGTGGAATGGATCAGGATATATTTGAAAAACCATACAACGACACTGCTTTCAGTATTGTTTCAGAGAGTAATGACAATGATACAGATGTTTTTATGACAGAGAAGATATGGAAGCCAATTATTGCCAAACAGATGTTTGTGGTGCACGGAAACTATTTGTATCTACAAAAATTGAGAGAACTTGGATTCAAAACATTCAACAGTTATTTTGAGGAAGTATATGATCTTGACAAAGACCCTTCACTGCGGATAGACACCATAGTGGATGTATGCGATAGATTACGAGATGCCCCATGGCAAGACATGTATCTGCATAGCAAGGCTTTAAGACAGCACAACTATGACAATTTCTTCAATAAGGATAAATTAAGTTTGGCTATTAATGATACGCTAAATCTATTTCTTAAATTTGCTGACAGCCGTTAAGTTACGTCTACTAAATCCTAATCTATCAACGAGTTTCACTGCATTGCCTGTTTTATCTACTGCTACAAATCCTTCAGGCTCTGTGACTTGTAGTCCGCCGTCGGTCTGCTGGAAAGATCCTATAGCCTGTGCTTGATTCATTTTCTGTAAAATAATAGATTTCATTTTTTGCACCTGTTTATAAAACATCAACATTGCCGTCAATGGAGTTTTTAGTTTGTTAAGGAACTGTGGCATCTGTTTTATTTTATCTTGACGTAAGGCCAAAGCCTTCTGTGCTTTAAGTCCTGCGGCTTGTTGTTTCATTCTATCTATGTAAAATTGTTGAAATCCTTTTATAAACTGTGTGCTGTTAGATGGCAACTGTCCTTGTTTGACCATTGCGTTTATATACATCTGAAAGAAAGGCACAAAGTCTTGATTGGCACCAAAGAGGTTTGATAGGTTGGCAGGTATTTTTGATAGCAATGATTCTAGTCTTTCTATCTCCGCAACAAAGTTAGTAGTTTCGTCGTCTGTAAACTTTGCAGATCCTGATACATCTTTGTATGTGGCGTTGTCAAAAAACACGTCAGGACTTTGTGTGAATGATTCTACATCGGCTCCGGCCTGTGCGTTCATGTCAGCCAATGAATCGCCAACGTAACTTGTATGAAATATTATCCCAACTTTTGCTCTGTCTATTCTCTTTCCTAGTGTCTGTTGTTCAGGTACAGCATAGGTAATAGTGTTTGGTGTAAAAGTCAAATGTGGTTTGCCGTCTATGTTTTTCCTTGTGATGTCCTCGTCAGTGAAAAGTAAGTCGCCTTGATAAACACCTTGCATGTTTAGTTTCTTAAGATGCACAAGACACTTTAAAAGTTTTTGTCCTAGATCGTCTGTTCCATGATTGTTTGCAATATCTTTTTTGGTGTAGTTAATCTTGGCGTTCTGGGCAAACACTGATTTTGTTCCAACAAAAAATCTGCCGTTGTCTGGATTAACGCCACACACCACAGCAGGTGCACCATCCCATTTAACTGAAACTTTCACTGCTTCAGAGCTCGTGCCTTTTAGGGTTAACAACAGTCCACGGAAATATTCTACTACTGCCTTACCTCCTTCGTAGCCATCTGTGAGTACTATATCTTCAATATGTTCTAGATGTGTCCTTTTGAATTCATTAAGGACGTCTTCGATCAACATGACTAATCCTCTTGGTATTCGCCGTCTTTTATCTTGAGAACGTTTTGTTTAATATCTTTGTTTTCTTTGATACGTGCAACGCCCTTTGAAAACTTTGATGCATCCATGTTTTTCAGTGCAGAATTAAATTTCTTTTCAAGTTTGAACGCTGTGCCTTGATCGAAGTTTTCTCTTATATAATGCATTAACCTTATTGCAGATTCCAATATATGAGATGCACGACTTTCTACCACCTCTTCTTTGTCCCTTTTGAGAGGCATAGAACTTAATTCTTCTAATAGGCTTTTTGTGTGTTTTTGCATACTGTGGTATTTACTATCTATTGTAGCATAATAAAAGCAAAAGTCTACTTCGTTTTATGGTAAATGAAGTGTTTGCTCTTGCAAACATATATACTTTTATGAAAATGAGTAATCAACAGAAGATTAGACTTTATTCTCACCATGATCATGATGTAGATTTCGAGGACGAATTTTGGCCCATGCTGGGCATTCTAATAGGCATATTGGTTTTATGGACAGGATTTATTCATCTTATAGACTATCTCACTTTCGATATCATTCCATGGTGGCTAGAGCCTTTTACAATTACTCCTATCATATTCATGATCATAATGAAAGAGTTATATGATTCGCTAAACCCTTGTCACTGGTGGCCCATGTTTTGGGGTTATGAAGCAAAACTACCAGATGAGGACAGGATAACGATAAGGCCACTTGACGTGCAAAGGATCCTCGATCAGCATGGTGGGAGGCTTAATGTTCATATTGTTGATTACGAGCACATCAAATTCCGTAGGAAAAAAGATGCTGTTATTTTTGGACTTCGTTATTTCTAGACGGCTTAAAGACAGTTCCATATTTTGATTCGTACAATGACAGTTTGTCAGAAAGTTCTTTGACAATCTGTCTGTATTCAGAATTTTGTACTTCAAGATTACCTATCTGTGCCTTAAGTAATTTTATTTCTTGTTCTGTTGTCATTTTGCCCTTTTCGATCTATTGTACAGGTATTCGGCAATCCTATAGATCCTGTGCAGTTCTGTCACGCTCTGGCCTTTGTTTAACCAATGCCTATCTGTCAAAGGTTGTGCAATACGCCTGATTGCTTTGTTTCTTTTTGATTCTTTTACACCTGCTTCAAAGACTGCACCACCGGACGTTTTTGCTTCAACGTAACCTGTTTCGTAAGATTTATTTTCCTTGCCCAACATAAGACTTGTATGATCGTTTCTTGTGCTTGTTCATAGAGCTCATTTTGATCCGACTCTTGTTTTTACCCTGTGAAGTCTTTTTGGGTTTGCCTGGTGTATATCCACTTGTTCCTATTCTCATATCACTAGTATATATTAGACTAATTTAAAGTCAACCTACTATACTTTAATAGTTTTCTTTTTCTTATTGGCTAACAGTTTTTTAAACTCTTCGGTGATTTCACCTTGGACAAACAATAAAGGGCGAGAGTCATGCCCAAAGTTTGCGGTACCATGCGGTAAATCTTGCCAACTAAAATACATCACATCACCTTTTTTCCAGTGTGTAAAATGTTCACTACCCATCAATAACACTTGGCCCGGGTGCCAATCGTCGAGCATTATAAACAATCTACCTATCCTTGCACGTCTTTGACTTTCTGTCAGCACTTTGCCATTTTCATCGCTATGTCTGTTGTCCGCCCTGGCATTGTCCATGTGCAGGATAGTCATCTGACCAGGATTCTGTATGTGGATATAGGCGACAGGATTTTTCAACCCTGTGGCCTTAATGAATTTGTCATACTTTTTTGTTGTATGTTTGTCCAGGTTTAGGCCAACATAGTTTTGTGTGTTTGCCACACCAAAATGATTTTGTTGTGCGAGTGCAACTGGATTTGAATACAAAAATGTGTTTTCTTTTAAAACTTTTGGTAAAGCAGGCCACTTGCCCTGTATGTTGGCAACAATTTTGTACATCTTTGGATCCATCCGCGTATTCCAGAAGTTCCAGTGCCATTTGCTTTGTTTTTTTCTTTTTATGAATTCTTTTGGTTGTTTCATAGTGTAGACAAAATGTAATTATCCTATTATAATATTAAATAAAAATAATATGTCTATCAAGTTTTCCTTAAAGTGTAGTTCATGTAATGCCAAATTCGAAGGCTGGTTTCCTACTAACAAAGATTATGAAAAGCAGGTGAAGAAAGGACAACTAGTGTGTCCAATGTGTGATAGCGCCGATGTAGGCAAAGACATCATGGCACCCGCTGTTAAAAAATCAAGCACAAGGAAATTGCCGGATGATTACATGGTAATGGGAGAAAGTGCAGAAAGTATTTTACGTAAATTGAATAAGAAGATTAAGAAAGACTTTCAAAATGTTGGTAAAAATTTTGCCAAAGAAGCCAGGAAGGCACACAAAGGTAAGCGTGATCAAAAGTTTTATGGAACCACTACCAAAGAAGAGGCCAATAAATTACTGCAAGAAGGCATAGACCTTTTCGCAGTGCCAGATTACAAAGACAATTAATCGCATTATTGTTGATTTTTTGGGCAAGGTTGACTTAATACACTTTCTAGTATATAATTGTGTGTATGGTACGTAGGATAACAGAGATTGAAACTCCGGCGCATCGTAAATTAACAAAAAAGGAAAAGGAAACAATATGCTAACAAGTATGTTCAATACACTTTTTCCTTCTACTAAAAAGGAAAAACAAACCATGGCAAACTCAACACAATACGTTGTATACACAAGAAACTTCAAATCAAGAGCGAAGCAGATTGGTGTATTTGCGGAGCCGGCTTCTTCATACAAAGTGAATGGTGAAGTACACGGTGGTAAAATCAAGTTCAAAAACCTAGCAGTAAAAAACACTGCAAGAAAAACAGCGACT
>PYIJ01366377.1_pt1 | contig 17398 bp, 18 predicted proteins | sample 3578051 | NCBI WGS metagenome assembly PYIJ01 (sample SAMN08408021, study PRJNA431606) | Marine metagenome isolate SA_KN192-05_S13_5m, whole genome shotgun... | biome: marine; feature: oceanic pelagic zone; material: water; isolation source: surface water sample, 0.2-0.8 um fraction ... | reverse complement strand
TATTGAAAAAAAACTTATATCTTATAAATCTCCCGTTGCATCAGCGCTGATTGGAAAAGAAAAAGGTGACTTTGTTTCTGTTTCAACTCCCAAAGGGGAAAAAAGTTATGAGGTAATAAAAATAATTTATAAATAGCTATTTGTAAGATAAACAAATTGCTTTTAATCTCTCAAAAATTGAATATTCATCATCAATAAAATCACTATCGATCCACCACTCTTCTAACTCAGATAAAATTTTTCCTACTAATGGACCTTCTTCAATTCCCATTCGAATTATATCGTTTGCTCCAAAAGAAAATTTTGGTTGTTCAAAATTTTTGGCAACTTCATAAAGGGTATGCCAGTTGAGATCATTTTTTTGATTGGAATCCTTAATCCAATTTAAGATTACAAAGTTTTGAAATTTTTCTATACCTAGACGATATAATTTAGCTCGCGACTCTTTAATTGATAAATATGACTTAATTGATAAATCTAAATTTACAAAAGTTCTTAAATTGTCTGCTTCTTCATTACTAATTGGAAATTGTTCTATAAAATTATTCGCCTTATACTCTGAGCTTTCAAGTAAGATTGAAAACTTTAATAAATCATCAATAGGCTTATTTATCTTATTTTCGATATGTGATATTTTTAAATAATCCTTATTAATCGAAATATCTTCAGATATTTCAGTTAAAATATTTATCTCATTCATCATTGAAAGAGATTTAAAAGAATTATTTTGATTTATGATCTTTTTTAACTCTGACCAAATTCTTTCTTTAGAAATTTTACTAAAGTTTTTTGATCCTTCTTTAAATACTTTCTTTAAATTTGCATCGATCTCAAAATTCGAAAAGTCCGCATAAAATCTAAAATATCTTAATATCCTTAAATAATCTTCTTTTACTCTATCGATGGCACTACCAATAAACTTCAGTTTTCTATTTTCTATATCCTCTATACCATTATGAAAATCAAAGAGTTCCCCATCTCGATTTGCATATATTGCATTTATAGTAAAATCTCTTCTTAAAGAGTCAGCTTTTATATCTGAGGTATACTTAACTTTTGCATGCCTTCCGTCTGTTTCAATGTCCTCTCTTAATGATGTTATTTCATAATTTTTTGAATCAATTACTGCAGTGACTGTTCCATAATTAATTCCAATATCATAAAATTTTATATTATTATTCGTAAGAATTTTAATAACTTCTTCTGGATCAATATCTACTGCAAAATCTATATCTGTAACATCTTTACCTGATAGGGCATCTCGAATACAGCCGCCGACTAGATAAATACCTTGATTATTATTAAATAAATTAAAGATAGTCTTAACTTCCGGAAGTTTGATAAGTTCATTTACTTTTTTCATTTTAACTTACTCGTAAGAACATCGTAGAGATTTATCAACATACCAGCTGTGGCACCCCAAATATAATTATCTTTATATTGTATAACATTAAAATCGTAATCATATGATCTATCGCCTTGTTTAAACGATTTTATTTCACGTGAATGGTTTTTCGAATCCATTAGAAATCTAAGTGGTAGAAAAAAAATGCTATCAACTTCTTGATGGTTTATGTTAAATTCAGTCTGGTGATCAATCATTGCTAAAATTGGCATTATTCTAAAACCTGTACCAGTTTGATAAGCGTCTAAACATCCTAAAATATTAATATTTTTACTCTCTATTCCTACTTCTTCATAACTTTCACGAGTAGCGGTATCTACTGGAGATATATCAGATGAATCTATTCTTCCTCCAGGAAAACTTACTTGACCTGCATGGTCCTCTAAATGAACAGATCTATTAGTTAGTAAAATATTGATTTCACCATTAATGTCTAAAAAAGGAACAAGCACAGATGCTTTTGTCAGACTCAAGCTAATCCCAAAGTCGATACATTCTTTTTCAAAATAATCATGAGATAACTTTTTATTTTGAGATAAAAAATAAACTAGATCTTCTCTTGATATATCTTTTTTATAATTCATATAGTTTAAAATAATTATTATTACTTAAAAGTGCTAAGCATTTTTTACTTTCTATGTTTACTTCTTCAGCATTATCAATAATTTCATAATAGACTGACCTTGAAATTAAAGCCTTAAGATTTCTTCTTACAGTAATATATGGCTTAGGATGATTTTTTTCATTTAAGTATATTTCTATTGGAGCTTTACTTGAAAGCTCAATTTTTTCATGAGTATTAGTATAAAAATAATAACCAGTATCTCCGTTACTTGTAATTTTTTCCATTGAGATAATAAAAAAAGGAGCATCTTCAACCTCAATTTTTAATTTCTCTACAGGGGTTACTAGATAATAATTTCCATCATCATCAAGTCTTAATACACTTGAAAATAATTTTACTAAAGCAGGTCTTTTTATTTCTGAGCCCATATATAACCACTTACCATTTTGAAGTATTTTAATGTCTATTTCTCCACAATAGTCTGGATTCCAAGTTTCAACTGGAGGGTTTTTGTGCTTTGTATTTTTTGCATGACTATAGATAGTTTCTAAGCCTTTCGGAAAATCATCAATATTAGTCATTATTAAGTTAGCTCTATCTTTTCTAATTTATTAAGTTTCATCTTTTTATCTAAATTTAATATAAGAACTCTATCTGGATTAACGGGTCCAACTAAATTTAGTGGTTGTGAGATTTGTTTAAAATTAAATCTTCTATAATAATCAATGTCACCAACCAAAACTATAAAACTATACTTTTTACTTTTTTTAATTAATTTAATAGTAGTTTCTACTAAAGCAACTCCATACCCTTTTCCTACATGCCCTGGCTTTACTGCAAGTGGCCCCAAAAGAAGGCCCTCACTTTTGTTATTAATAAATATTTGACTAAATGAAATACTTGCTAATAGCTGTTTATTATCTTGGTATATATATGAATATTCTGAAATTAGATTATGTTTTTCCCGATATCTATATGCAGTTCTAGCATAACGCCCAGGACCGAAAGCTTCGTCTAGAAGTTTTTCAATATTTTTAAGATCCTTATCATGAGCTAATCTGATATTTTTCATAATAAATAATAAGTGTATAAAAATAAATTTAAATCAGTATGATTTTATATTTAAAATTTACTATTTGGGAGAGTTTTTATGAAAACAGTTGATGTTAATGATTTAGAAAACATTAAAGGACAAGATCTGGGTCATTCTGACTGGATGGCAATTGAACAAGATAGAATAAATCAATTTGCAGATGCAACCGGAGATCATCAATGGATTCATTTAGATGCTGAAAAAGCGGCAAAGGAGTTGCCTACAAAATCTACAATTGCTCATGGCTTTCTTAGCCTGTCATTAATAGTACCTTTAGCAGCACAAGTATGGTCTATTACAGGAGCAAAAATGATGATCAATTACGGTCTTAATAAAGTGAGGTTCATCAATATGGTGCCCGTAGGTTCAAAGGTTCGACTAGGAGTCAAAATATCTGAAGTAAACAAGCTTGATAATGGTGGAACACAAGTTATTTCAGAAGCAACGCTTGAAATTGATGGTCAGGATAAGCCTGCTTATGTAGCTGAGTCAATTATGGTTGCGTTTCCTTAGAGGTAAATTAAGTGCCTGATAAGTCTTATACAGACACAGATGCGTATGGATCTCTCAGCAACAAAAAAGAGGTAAAAGTTTTATCTTGGAATATCTGGTGGAAATTTGAAGATTACTTAAATCGTCAATCATTAATATTTAATGAACTTACAAAAGCTAAGCCCGATATATTATGTCTCCAAGAGGTATGGGAAGACAAAGATGGCAGCCAAGCTAAGAAAATTGCAGATTTATTTGGTTATGATTATTGCTATGCAAAATCATTTGACTTTGATGAAGTATCATTTGGAAATGCTATAATTTCAAAATATCCAATAAATAATTATTCATCTTATCTTATACCCACAGAAAAAGAATTTAATGAAAATCGCACTCTGCTTCATGCAGAAATTATGTATGAAAATAATAAGATGAATATATTTTGTACACATCTAAATTATAAATACGATCAAAGCGATATTCGTAAAAAACAAGTTACATATATTCTAGAATATATGAGCAAATTAGATAAAACAGAATTCCCAAGCATTTTATGTGGTGATTTTAATGCTGACCCTAATAGTGACGAAATAAGATTGCTTTTAGGTCTTTCTTCACCAATTAATAGAACTGTTTTAAGAGACTCTTGGCAATTAGTTAATCCAGATGATCACGGTTATACTTGGTCTAATGAAAATAATTTTGCCAGAAAAACTTTAGAACCCGATAGAAGAATTGATTATATATTTGTTGGTGCGCCGGGCAAAAATGGAATCGGCCATCCTTTAGAGTCATGCCTAATAGGCAACATAGAAAAAGATGGACTGTATCCAAGTGATCATTTTGGTATAATGACTCGTTTTGAGGGGTAGCTATGAATATTTTATTAATAATTTTTTTAGGCGGAGGAACTGGAGCTACCTTAAGATATTTAATTTCTGAACTAGTTAATAAATTAATTCCAACAAGCATTGGTTATGGCACTATCGGTGTAAACCTAATTGGTGCATTTTTGATGGGGGCATTATTCTACTTCATCTCCTCAAAGCTTTTAATCAATGAACAAGTAAAAATCTTCCTTACTATTGGTTTCCTTGGTGGGTTTACAACGTTCTCTAGCTTTAATTTAGATTTTTATAATTTAATCGAAGCATCCAATTACCTTCAGGCAATTATTTACTTATCGATATCAGTAATTGGCTCAATAATTCTATTTTTTGTTGGCTTGAATTTAGTAAAATTTTTATTTTAATTTTTTTTACGCTTTTCTAGCATGTAATCCGCCAAACCCTGGTAACCTTTTTGAATCATCATTCTTACAGATGCCGAATTCATATTATCATTTAGTGGAGGAATATTGTGAGCTTTAACTGTTGTATTCATATATTGAGCAGCACTACAAATAGCAATTACTTCGGAGATAACATTTTCTGGAAATCCATTTGATAAAATTTCATCTACATCATTTTGACTAATAGAAGATAAATCCTCATTTACTTTATATGAGAATTTTAAGATTGATTTATATTCCTCTTCTATGGTTGACATTGAAATATCTTCAAGAGGCGATGAAGTTTTTATTTGATCAATTAACTCTTTAGCAATTTCGGCATGAATATTTTTACAGTATACACATCCGTTTAGACTTGAAATATAAGCAAATATCATTTCCTTAATGTGAATTGGTAATATTGTTTCATTATATAAAAGTTTTTCTAAAAACATTACATAATGAGATTGATAATCCCAGTTATCCAAAAAAACATTATAGACAGATTTATATTTATCTAAAAAATTGCTCATATTTAATCATTTGGCTGGGGCGGAAGGATTCGAACCTTCGAAATGCCGCTACCAAAAAGCGGTGCCTTACCACTTGGCTACGCCCCAACTAGTTGCATAATTACATTTAGTTTAACATCTTTAGAATGCAAGAATTATATTATTTTAGATTGATAAACCCACCAATCTGAATAATGCCTTTTTAGAGTATTTGTCGCCTCTTGAGCTAAATCTTTTTCATCAAAAACAGCAAAACAACAAGATCCGCTTCCTGTCATTCTTGAATATAATGAACCTTTCATCGATGTAAGCTTATCAATAATGTATTTTATATCTGGGCAAAGTCCGATAGCTGCCGCTTGCAATGAATTAGATGATAACTGCATAATTTCATCAAAGTCATAATTTTCTTTATCAAATGCTATCTGGTTTTCATTGTCAAACTGACTATTGTTTTTGTAAACTTTCTCAGTTGATAAAATAAAATTTGGATAAACTAATACTAGATAAAATTCTTTAAAAGTATTTATCCTACGAAGCACATTTCCTTTTCCTATAATTATTGCTGGAGCTGTATCAAAAAAAAACTCGATATCAGACCCTAATTCTCTAGCAATATTTATAGCCTCATTATATTTGATTATCTTTTTGGAACATAGAGAATTCAATATTGCAGCTATGTTACTTGAGCCTCCTCCTAGTCCAGCACCTACAGGAATATTTTTTCTAATATTAATAGAATACTTACCTGATTTTATAAAATTTTTTTTAATCAAAAAATCAAATAATATTTGAATATTATTTTGATTTATTTCATTAGAAAATTCACCTGAAAAATTTATGTTTAAAGATTCAGAATCTTTAATTATTATTTCATCATGCAGATCAATAAGTGTAAGGATAGATTTTATATTATGAAAGCCATCATTATCTTTAGATAAGACATCCAGAAAAAGATTTATCTTTGCGGGTGATTTCAGAAGTTCCATTTATTAGAGTCCAAGAATAAGTTTTTTCCGTATTCTCTTAGAGACAATTTTATCTTCATTAATATCAAGAGCTTTTTGCCATTGATATCTAGCTTGAGAAAATTTTCCTACTTTCCATAAAACATCTCCAAAATGATCATTGATCGTCGGATCACTTGGATCAATCAAGATTGCATATTCAAATAATTGTAATGACTCATTAAATTTACCAACTTTAAAATAATACCATGCCATACTATCCAAAATGTAAGCATCATCAGGCTTTTGTTTTAGCGCTTCTTCAAGCATCTTTCTGGCATCTTCAAATTTTGGAATGATATCCAAATCTAAATATGTATATCCTAAATAATTAAGTACATCAGGCTGAAAACTTGAATAATTTAATGCTTTTAAAAGATATTCCTCAGCTTTTTTCCAATCTTTTTTCCTTTCATATGATATTCCAATTTTATAATATGCATCCCATAAGTTAAAACCGGGGTCATTTTTCTTTTTTTCAATAGCTGTCATATACGTATCTATCGCCGCATCCCACTGAGACTCATATCTATGTAAGTTCCCTAGGGTTATAAGTCCTTGAAAACTATTTTTTAGTAAATCATTATTCATCAAATAGTTTTTAGCTTTTTGATTATCGCCACTCATAGAATAAATATTAACAATTTTTAATGCTGTTATTTCAGAAAGATAATTATCTGCTGGAATGCTCTTAAATATTTTAATAGCAGTTTGATAATCAGATAATGAAATAAAAGTATCTGCTAATACAAACTTATTTTCTATAAAGTGATTTGAAATTGCTGAAGCTAAATTGATAATAAAAAACTTTTGATTATCATTTATGTCTCTCAATAATTCATAAGTATTAAATAAAGCTACTGATATACCATCTATTTCACTACTGATTATTCTTTGAGGCTTAAATTTTGTTAGCCTTTTTATAAAATCTTGATCATACCCTGATAAGTATTTCTCAATTATTTGCTTTTTCTTTTCTATTTTATTATTTCTATCAAGAAAACTTAAATAGAGATTAATTATATATATTTCACTATTAAGAACCAATGATTGATCAAAATATACTTCCGCTAATTCTACCTCGTTAGCTAAATCATAAATTAGTGCCTTATGAAAAATTGTTATGAATTGATAATCATTAGAATTTATTGAATCAATCAACTCTATACTTTTGTTAAAATTCTTCTTATTAGCCCAGCTCCAAGCATCTAGAATTCTAGCAAAATTTATCTGAGTAACATTTTTTAGGTAGAAGTTATTAAAATTATTTGACGCTTCACCAATATTTCCTTTTGAGATGTTATAAATTCCTTTTACTAATTGAGCTTGAAATTCGATATTATTTCTACATCTTTGATAAAGACTTGTAACACATTCCAATTGTAATATTTTTTCAGCATATTTATTAGCTGAGGATAAATTGCCCTTCATTGTTTCAATGAAAATTAATTTTTCAAGAATCTCTTGTTTATATGGATTAATGCTATGAACTTTTTTTAGATATTCATAAGAAGTATCATAATCACTTATATTGATTGAAATATTAGCAATTAAATACTCACCAGAATTAGAACTATTGCCGGCCGAAAAAAAAGCGGTGCTGTGATTTATAGATATTAAAAAAAATATAATAGAAATATAGATAGCTTTTTTATGCACTAATATACATCATTACATATTTGAATATTTTGGGCCACCACTTCCTTCAGGTGTTATCCAATTTATGTTTTGAGATGGTTCCTTGATATCACAAGTCTTACAGTGAATACAGTTTTGACTATTAATAACAAATTTAGGATTACTACCATCATCATCTTTATGAACTTCATAAACACCAGCAGGGCAGTAACGTTGAGCAGGTTCGTCAAATTTTTCTAATGTGTAATCTATAGGTAAATTTTTATCTTCCAATACTAAATGAACTGGTTGATTTTCTGCGTGATACGTACCTGTTAAGAACACAGAACTGGCTCTATCAAAAGTAATCTTTCCATCAGGTTTAGGGTACTCAATTTTTTTACACCTGTTTGCAGGCATTAGAGTCTCATGATCAGCGTGCGCATGATTTAATGTAAATGGCAGCTTTCCCCTAAAGATTATTTGATCTATACCTGTAAGAATAGTTCCAATGAGAAGGCCAAATTTAGTAATAAATGGTTTTACATTTCGAGCGGCATGAAGCTCTTTGTATGCCCAACTATTAGTAAATTTATTTTCAAAGTTATCCAAAGAACTTAAGTTATCTCTAAAATATTCATGAATTGCTTCTGCGCCAATAATACCACTTTTCATTGCTGTATGTGATCCTTTAATTTTAGGCATGTTTAAAGTACCTGCATCACACCCGATTAATAAAGCTCCTGGCATAAACATTTTTGGAAGACTTTGAACACCTCCTTCAATTAAAGCTCTGGCACCATAAGAAATTCGCTTGCCACCTTCGATCATTTTTTTAATACTTGGATGTGTTTTGAATCTTTGAAACTCTTCAAAAGGAGATAAATATGGATTTTTATAATCTAAGCCAACTACATATCCCATATAGATTTGATTATTAGAGGCATGATAAACAAAACTACCCCCATAGGTATTGTTGTCTAAAGGCCAGCCTGCAGAATGAAGAATAAGTCCTTCGTCATGACTTTCATCTGAAACTTCCCATATTTCTTTAAGACCGATTCCATATTGTTGTGGATCAGACTCTTTATCCAATTCGTACTTCTTAATCAATTGTTTTCCTAAATGACCTCTACACCCCTCAGCAAATACAGTTACTTTAGCATGTAACTCGATACCTGGTTCATAAGTATCTTTTTTTTCACCATTAATATCAATGCCCATATCATTTGTTGCAACGCCTTTAACAGAATTATCATCATTAAATAAAATTTCTGAAGCAGCAAAACCAGGGTAGATCTCAACACCAAGATTTTCTGCTGTTTGACCTAGCCACCGGCAGAGATTTGCCAAGCTTATAATATAATTTCCTTTGTTGTGCTGAACAGGGGGTAATAGCCAAGCAGGCCAACTAAAACTAATTTTATCGGATAATAAAAAAAGGAATTTTTCTTTAACCACTTTAGTTTTAATCGGACAACCATCCATATTCTTCCAATCAGGAAGAAGCTCATCAAGAGCTTTGGTTTCAAATACATTGCCACTGAGTATATGGCCTCCAACTTCTGATGCTTTTTCAACTATACATACATTTAATTCGGGATTGAGTTGTTTTAGCTTGATTGCGTTTGCCAGGCCAGCTGGTCCAGCACCAACAATAACAACATCATATTCCATCGATTCACGTTGAATATTGGTATCCATATTTCATTAAATCCTAAATTACCCCTATATATTTAGTTTATTGATATTATAATTCAAACACTATTTAAACAGGCTTATGAACAAAACATCTATTAAAAATACGTTAAACTTACTAAATTTGTACAAAGAAAGTGGAGTTGATGAGCTAATATCCTCAAGACCAAAGAACCGAACTGTCAGAAAAAAGGATTATGTATCGAAAAAAATGCAAAAATCAGATGAAATGAATTCAGCAAAAGTTTCAGAAGAAATAAACCTTGAAGGAATTAATACGCTTGAAGAATTAAAACATAAAATGTCAACTTTTCAGGGATGCCAATTATATAAAAGTGCGACCAATATGGTTTTTTCAGATGGAAATCCAAAGTCAAAAATTATGCTTATCGGTGAAGCGCCGGGTCATGATGAGGATCTTCAGGCTAAGCCATTTGTGGGAAGAAGTGGCAAATTGCTTGATAAGATGCTAGAGGCTATAGATCTTAATCGTGAAAAAGTTTATATCGCAAATATAATACCTTGGAGACCTCCAGCAAATAGAAGGCCTACTGAGGATGAAATTAATAGCTGCCTTCCGTTCATACTTAAACATATTGAAATTATAAAGCCTTCTGCACTAATGCTTCTTGGTAGCACAGCTACATTTGCTATTTTAAGAAATAAAGAAGGTATATCTAAAATAAGAGGTAAATGGGTTGACTTAAAAATTAATCAAATGACTATTCCTACAATGCCAACATTCCACCCAGCATTTCTTTTAAGACAACCGGGTCAAAAAAAACATGTATGGACTGATTTACAAAGCTTAAGGGATAAAATTAAACAAAAGTGAGTCTTAACTTACCATTAATTGATTTTGATAATAATTTTAATCACCCGATAGCTGGCGTTGATGAGGTAGGAAGAGGAACATTAGCGGGCCCAGTAGTAGCAGCGGCAGTTATACTTGATTATAAAAATATACCTAACGGCATTCAAGACTCCAAAAAAATTTCAAAAAAAAATAGAGAGTTAATAAGTAAACATATTTTAGAAACATCTATTGTTTCAATTGAATATGCGACTTCTGATGAGATAGATACTATTAACATTCTTAAGGCTTCTTTGCTGGCTATGAAAAGAGCAGTTGAAGGATTAAAAAAAAAACCAAATATCGTTCTGATTGATGGGAACTATATTCCTGATATAGATATTAATGCAAAACCAATTATAAAAGGTGACAACAAGTCATTATCGATCGCTGCAGCATCAATAGTTGCAAAAGTTTATAGGGATAATTTAATGACCGAATATTCAAAAAAGTATCCTGGATATCTGTGGGAAAAAAACTCTGGGTATGGAACAAAAGAACATTTAGAGGCCATCAAAAGATTAGGGGTAACCCCAATACATCGCACTTCTTTCAAGCCAATACACAACATATTGAATTAAGTAAATCATGTAACTTATTGATTCTAAATAAGTATTGACCAGGAATCTGTTTTGAATCATATTTTAAGTATGAAATCGGTCGAACAAAAAACTTTTCTACCTATAAATAAAATTATTTGTGGCGAAACAATTGAAGAGTTAAAAAAAATTCCTGCAGACTCTGTTGATTTAATCTTTGCTGACCCCCCTTACAATCTACAATTAGAAGGTGAATTACAAAGGCCTGATAACTCTACCGTGGCTGCTGTTAATGATGACTGGGACCAATTTTCAAGTTTCGCGACATATGACAAATTTTGTGAAAAATGGCTTTCAGAATTAAAAAGAATAGTTAAACCATCTGGTTCAATATGGGTGATAGGCTCTTATCACAATATATTTCGCATTGGTTATATAATGCAGAATTTAGGTTTCTGGATTTTAAATGATGTAATTTGGCAAAAAGCTAACCCTATGCCAAACTTTCGAGGCAAAAGATTCACTAACGCGCATGAAACTCTGATTTGGGCGTCTAAGGATAAGAACTCAAAAAAATATACATTTAATTATGAAGCAATGAAGTCAATAAATGACAATACACAGATGAGATCAGACTGGTTTCTTCCCATCTGTAACGGTAACGAAAGATTAAAAGATGACAATGGAAAGAAGGTTCACCCTACTCAAAAACCTGAGTCACTTCTTCATAGAATTATTATTTCGTCAAGCAATGTCGGTGATGTTGTTTTGGATCCTTTTTTTGGGACAGGAACAACAGGAGCAGTAGCAAAGAGATTATGTAGAAACTATATTGGAATTGAGAGAGAAAAAGAATATATAAAAAATGCAAAATCACGAATTTCAAAAGTTTCTCCCTATGAAAACGAAGCATTAGAAATAACAGCTTCAAAAAAAACTGAGCCCCGTATTCCATTTGGATGGCTTGTTGAGCGAAAACTTCTAGAACCAGGCACTACGCTGTTTGATCAGTCCAAAAAGTTTAAGGCAAAAGTAAGAGCCGATGGATCAATTGTTAGCTCAAATAATAAAGGTTCAATTCATCAAATAGGAGCTGAAGTTCAGGATGCATCAGCGTGTAACGGCTGGACTTTCTGGCATTTTGATGTTGAAGGAGAACTAAAGCCAATCGATCTATTAAGACAAAAACTAAGATCAGAATTAAATTAAATTATAGTTCTTTAAAATATTTCGACAAATTAAAGTTGTAGGATATTTATTAATTTTTTTTAGTGAAACCCATTTATACAAATCATTATTTAATTTTCTTTCCTTTGCTTTAATTTTGCTAAAATAAACTCTTGTTCTTAAATCGATGTGACTAAAAATATGATTATAAAGCTCTTTAGACTTTTCATATTCAAGATCTAACTGAGGAAAAGGCCTATAAACTTCTCCAATTTCTTCACCTTTCCATTCTGTAGAAGGTAGGTCCCATTGATTTTGAAGTATCTTTGACTCTCTTTTCTTAAGAAGAATGTTTTCATTATTATCTAAAATTAAAGTAGATGAACAATAAAGCTTCTTTTTTTTATTCCTCTTCTTTGCTTCTGGGATTTGATCTTGAATGTTTAATTTATAAGATACACATTCTTTCACTACAGGACATTGACTACATAGTGGAGACTTTGGTTTACAAACAAGTGCTCCCAATTCCATCATGCCTTGAGAATAGTATTCGTTGTTCTTTCTAACGCTTAATGTATTTGCTGCCTCTTCAATAATATTTTTATTGTCCTCTAGTGTCCCTTGAAAACCAAGGTACCTAGAAATTACTCTTTTAATGTTTCCATCGATTACAACTGCAGGCTTATTAAAAGCGATTGCGAGAATAGCAGCTGAAGCATAACTACCAATTCCAGGAAGCTTGATTAATTCGTCTTGATTTGCAGGAATAAGACCATCAAAATTTTCATTAATAATAACTGCTGTTTTTAATAAATTTCTTGCTCTTGAGTAGTACCCTAGGCCTTGCCAATGAAGCAATAACTCTTCTTCTGATGCTTGAGATAAAGATTTTAAATCATGCCATTTTTTAATGAATTTGTTAAAGAAAGGGATGACAGTCTTGACGACAGTTTGTTGGAGCATAAACTCACTAACCATTACTCTGTAAGGATAGTTAGATTTATCACTTTTATCTCTCCAAGGAAGAGTCCTTTTATTGTTTTTAAACCATGAAATTACATTATTTTGAAAAACTACTTTTGAATTTATTGCTTCGTGATAGGATTTATGCATAAAGTTTTTTTCCAAATGAATAACAAAAAATATAATGGTTTAAGATCAGTATCAAATTTTTTTCCAAAAGAAGTAAAGAATCTACTCCGCAAGAGGGGGTTTTTTGAGTTAGAATTGCTCAAAAATTGGATCAATATTGTGGATAAGAAGTACATAAATACTTCCCTGCCAATTAAACTTAAATCAGGAAAGAGTAATAATGGCGCAAATCTTGTTGTCAAAGTTGACCCAAGCAATGCCTTTGGTTTTGAACATGATAAAGATAGAATAAAGCAAAAAATAAACTCTTATTTTGGATACAATGCAGTTGAAAAAATAACAATCATACAGGATCGATTTGCTTCAAATAATATAGAAAACAATAATAACAATAAGTTAGATAAATTACCTAAGAAACAAAGTAAAAGATTTAATCAATTAGAAGATCACCCAAGATTAAAAGAAGCTTTTGAAAAAATATCAAAAAAAATTTCTAAGATCTAATTTTCAACAAAGTTAGAAGATATAAATTTACAGCATTAAAAAACTGCTATAAAACGCAAAAAAATTGATTATAATCAATATATTGTGTTAACTTATTTTAATTTAGTACTAAATATGGGCTTCTTAAAGAATTCACTCAAATCAAGCTTTATAGTCATATGTTCTCTATTTTTTTTATTTTCTTTAGAAAATGCTTATGCAAAAAAAGAGTTGAGAGGTTTTGAGATTGGAAGTCCGGATGCTCCTATTACTATTATTGAGTATCGGTCACTTACCTGTAGTCACTGCGCAGATTTTGCAAATAATGTTTTTCCCGAATTGAATGAGAAGTATATTCAAACTGGTAAGGTTAAATTTGAATTTAGACCTTTTGTTTTAAATGCTGTTGATCTGAATGCATTTAAATTACTTAATTCAATTGAGGAAAAAGATTTCTTATCACTCGATAAAATGCTCTTTCGAGATCAAAATAAATGGCTAGTAACAAAAGACTCTAATAAAATTTTAGAAAATAGTACAAATGCTCTTAAGAAATATGCTCTTCTATATGGACTTTCTGAAGAAACGTTTAATGATATCCTCAATGATAAAGAATTAGAAGAATGGATATTATCTATGAGAGTGGATGGTACTAAAAAATTTAATATACAGTCTACTCCATCATTTATTATCAATGGTGAAGTTCATTCAGGAAATATGCCATTCTCAAAATTTGAAAAACTTTTGAATTAACTTATGAAATTTAAAAAAATAAAAATTTTAGGATTTAAAAGTTTTGTAGATCAAACTGATATTGACATTGAAGAGGGTCTAACTGGTATTGTAGGTCCTAACGGATGTGGTAAATCAAATGTAGTTGAATCCTTAAGATGGTGTATGGGTGAAACCTCACCGAAAAGTATGAGGAGCTCTGGAATGGAAGATGTTATCTTTTCTGGCACATCAGATAGGCCAGCTAGAAATAACGCTGAAGTAACCATCTTTCTAGACAATAAGGATAGAAATGCACCAGCTGAATTTAATAATGATGAAGAAATTCAGATTAGAAGAAAAATAGAAATAGAAAGAGGATCAGAGTATCGAATAAATGGAAAAGAAGTAAGAGCAAGAGATGTTCAACGACTTTTCGCAGATCTCTCAACCGGTGCACATTCACCTTCTCTAATTAGTCAGGGAAGAGTAGGCGCCTTAATCAATGCAAAGCCAATTGACCGTAGAGCAGTACTAGAAGAAGCGGCTGGAATTTCTGGATTACATTCGCGAAGACATGAGGCGGAGCTAAAGTTAAAAGGTGCTGAAAGTAATCTGCAGAGACTAAAAGATATTATGAGGCAGTTAAATACTCAAATTAACAATCTTCAGAAACAAGCTAAGCAAGCTGAAGCCTATAAATCAATTTCAGAAGAAATTACTCGCCTGGAAGGCATAGTTACATATTTAAAATGGTACAACTTAAAAGAGTCATTTGAAAAATCCGATACTGACTTAAGATCAAGTGAACAACTAATCCAAAAATATACTCTTGAAGTAAGCCAAGCAACCAATGATCAAGCCAAGGCTAACGAAAAGATCCAGCCATTAAGAGAAAAGGAAATAGAAGCTGCTGCAAAATTAAATAGAATTAACCTTGAAAGAGAAAGTCTGGATAAAGAAGAAGAAAGAATTAAGGAACTAAAAAAATCACTTGAACAAACTATTCAGCAAAACATAGGGGACTATGAAAGAGAACAATATCAATTAGAGAATGCACTAAGAGATTTGGATGCTCTTAATGTTAAAAAGGGTGATTTAACTGCAGAAATCAGTATAGATGACTTGAATAATGAACAGATAAATAATTTAAAAGAAGAAAAAAAACAGCTTGAAGATCAAATAGACGAACTAGAAGAAAACATTGAAAAATACAATTCTATTAAACAATCTAAAAGAGATGAGTGGCAAAAGGCCCTCATAAGTGAAGAAAATCTAAAATCAAGAGAGTCAACCTTAAAAGAAGTGGAAGGTTACGATGATCCTAACAAATGGACTCAAATCTTTTCACAAAAATTTTACAGAAATCTATCAGAAATATCAGAAAAGGTTATCAAGGCAGAAGAGTTTTCAGCTGACTCTCGAAAATCTTATGATAAGGCAAGTAACGATGCTAAAGATGCTGTGACTATGTCAATGCAACTAAGAGAGGATCTTAGACAAAAAGATGTTGAAGAAAAACATAGTGATTGGAATTATGAGTACCAAAGACTTAGTAAAAATATTCAATCTTCAAAAAATCAAATAAATGAATTAAAGCAAAGACGCTTAAAATCAGAAGAAGAATTAAAAAAAATTACAAACAGACCTGAAGAAATTGCTCAAAAGAGAGGTCAACTTATTGAAACTAAGGGCTTTGCTGAAACTGAAAGACAATATGCTGCCGATAGATTGGCAGAGGCTGATAATGAATTAAAAAAATATGAAAACAAACTTAGAAAAGCTCAAAATGATCTTGCTAACGTAAGGGAGTCAAAAGGAAGAACCGAAGCGACAAAAGAGTTGGCAGAGAGCAGACTTTCTGAATTGGAGTCTGAGTCCATTGAAAAATATAATTGTAAGCCCGACTCAATAATATCTAAACTATCGATTTCAGAAGATTTAGAAACTTTGCAAAATAACTTTGAACGCAATGAATCAAGACTGGAAAGATTAAAACAACAAAGAGATACTCTCGGAGTTGTTAACTTAAGAGCTGATCTGGAAACAAAGGAGATTGAGCAAGAATTAGAAAAAATGAATAGCGAAAAGACAGATCTTGAAACTGCGATAAAAAAAATGAGAGAGTCAATTGAAGAGTTAAACAAAGAAGGAAGAACAAGACTTCTTAAAGCATTTGATATTGTAAATAATCATTTCAAGGATGTATTTGTTCAATTATTCAATGGTGGTAAGGCACACTTAGAGCTTGTTGACTCAGATGATCCTCTCGAAGCTGGATTAGAAATGATGGTTAGCCCTCCTGGTAAAAAATTACAATCAATGTCACTTCTCTCAGGAGGAGAGCAAGCCTTGACTGCAATGTCTCTTATTTTTGCAGTATTTTTAACTAATCCATCTCCAATATGCGTTCTTGATGAGGTTGATGCTCCACTTGATGATGCAAATGTTGAGCGTTTTTGTAATTTACTTGATGATATAGCCGATAAAACTAATACAAAATTTTTAATTATTACGCACCATGCTCTTACCATGTCCCGAATGGATAGACTATTCGGTGTTACCATGGCAGAAAGAGGTGTAAGCCAAATAGTATCTGTTGACCTCAAAAAAGCTGAAGAAATAGGTGCTGTTGCTTGATGCAAGATGATGAGCACAAACTAAACCAGCTTAATCAAAAAATAGAAGCCGCAAAATCAAAGAATCAGTCAGACAATCACTCAAGTATTCCGCCATCTCAACTTGGAAAAGTAATGAAATTAACGGTAGAAATTGTCGCAGCTGTGGGCATTGGGGTTGGTATTGGAATATTATTGGACAACTTTTTTAATACACGCCCTTTATTCATCATCATCTTCTTTTTACTAGGGGGTTGTGCTGGAATTTTAAATGTT
>PYIJ01499368.1_pt1 | contig 17450 bp, 17 predicted proteins | sample 3578051 | NCBI WGS metagenome assembly PYIJ01 (sample SAMN08408021, study PRJNA431606) | Marine metagenome isolate SA_KN192-05_S13_5m, whole genome shotgun... | biome: marine; feature: oceanic pelagic zone; material: water; isolation source: surface water sample, 0.2-0.8 um fraction ... | reverse complement strand
TTAGTTCAGTATTAACAGACCTAATCAATCAACTCGATCTTGAGCGGATTGAAGAAAATTTATTCAGAGGCGACAGTCGAGATATTGGAAGCGCGCAAGTTTTTGGTGGTCAAGTTATTGCGCAGGCCTTATCAGCTGCCTATAAGACCGTTGATAAAAGAATTGCTCATTCACTGCATGCTTATTTTTTGAGAAGAGGGGATATGGAGGCACCGATTATCTATGAGGTTGATCGTGCCAGAGATGGAGGCAGCTTCTCTGTAAGGAGAGTTGTTGCCATTCAGCACGGAAGACCGATTTTTAATATGGCAGCATCATTTCATATAGAGGAAGATGGATTAACCCATCAATCTGAAATGCCAAAAGTAGAAGGTCCAGAAAATTTTAAGAATTTGAACGAATTAATGACAGATGAGGTTATTAATCTGATACCTGAGAAATTAAGGAAATTTTTAACAAAAGAGAGGCCATTCGAATTTAAACCTATCAATCCGATTAATATACTAAAACCTGAAAAACTCGCTCCCTCAAAACAAGTATGGATAAAATCCACTGAAAACGTAATGGATGATCTTGTTCTCCATCAATGTTTACTTGCCTATGTTTCTGATTTTGAATTGCTTGGCACTTGCCTGAGGCCCCATGGTTTTGCACTTCCGTTTGGTGACGGAAAATTGCAAGTAGCTAGCCTCGATCATGCCATATGGTTCCATCGCAAAGTCAAAGTTGATGATTGGTTTTTGTATACCTCAGACAGTCCAAATGCACATGGAGCAAGAGGTTTTGCGAGAGGAAAAATATTCAATAGAGAAGGCATATTATTGGCATCTGTAACACAAGAAGGACTGATTAGAATTCCGGATGCAAATAAAAAAAATACCCGAACGTCTGATCCTAGGTTACAAATCTAAAAAAAATCAGCGATTTTAATTTTTAGCTTGATTAGCAACCTCATCAATAGCACTGGCTATTTCGTCTTTATCACCAAGGAATCTCCTTGATTGTGACTTGCATTTCTCATCAAGCTCATAAAGGATTGGAACACCTGTTGGAATATTAAATTGGGTTATTTCTTCCTCAGAAACATTATCAAGCATTTTTACAAGCGCCCTAAGACTGTTCCCATGAGCTGTTATCAATACATTTTTGTTTTCTTCAAGTTGTGGAAGAATAATTTCATTCCAACATTTTTTTACACGAATTAATGTCGTGGCTAGGGATTCTGAGTCAGGTAAATTATTGATATTCTCATATTTTGGATCATTGCATGGATGTCTTTGATCGTCTTTCTCAAGCGGTGGAGGAGGAATATCATAGCTTCTCCTCCATATATGAACTTGTTCGTCGCCGTACTTTTGAGCAGTTTCAAATTTATTCAATCCTTGTAAGGCACCATAACTTCGTTCATTTAATCTCCAGTCTCTTTTGATTGATAAATCCGGATCTTCTAGCTTGGTTTTGATGATATCTAAAGTTCTTATCGCGCGTATTAATTCAGAAGTAAAAGCTATATCAACTTTAAAATTCAGTGATGAAATTATTTGTCCTGCTTTTTCAGCTTCTTTTATACCCTGTTCTGTGAGATCAACATCTGTCCATCCTGTGAAAAGGTTTTTGAGATTCCATTCACTCTGACCATGCCTTACTAATATTAAATTCTTTTTCATGTATGTCTTGTCAATTTTCTTGGTTGTGGGTAAGTATTTAATTATTTATTGATAATTTTTTAATGAATATGTCGAAGCTTCTGATATTCCTCGGTTGACATTTCGGTTAACCTGCTTTCAGTTCTTTTGAATTCAAAAGTCAGCTTCTTTCCAGTATATAATTTTTTATAGTTAACAGCAGTAGTTATAAATACTTTAACCTTTCTTTCATAGAATTCATCAATAAGTGAAATAAATCTTCTCGCTTCATTCTCTTTTTCACTATCTAGGATAGGAATCTCTGAAATAAAGACATTTTGAAACTGTTTCGCAATAGATATGTAATCATTCACGCTTCGATTTGTTCCGCAAATTGTATTGAAATCAAACCAAATTATGATCTTTGATTTAAGGATTGATTTTATTTTCCGGTTATTGATAGTAATAAGGGCATTCTTCTCCGTTCCTAAAGGTGACTTTTCAGTTATAAGATTCGAAAAATAATTATGGCTGTTTTTATCGTGAATGGCGTGATATTTCGTTTCATTTATGTGATTTCTCATTCTATGATCAGGCCCATTTCCAATATTGATGACAGACATATTATCTTCAATTAAACCAATGGCCTCCTTAAATCGATCTCTCTGAAGACCTTCTTTGTATAAATCTTTGGGCTCACTATTGGATGTCATTACAAGCACAACTCGATTTTCGAAAAGACCTTTGAGTAATTTTCCTAAAATCATTGCGTCAGCAATGTCTTCAACAAAAAACTCATCAATACACAATATTTTTGTTTCTTGTCCGATTGAATTTACAATCGCTTCTATCGGGTTTTTCTTATTCTTATTTTTTTTTAATTGTTCATGTATTTCACTCATCAGATAGTGGTAGTGCAATCTATTTTTTTTTATGTTTTTGATGCTGGAGAAGAACATATCCATGATGAATGTTTTTCCTCTACCAACGTCTCCCCATAGATAGATGCCCTTTACCTTTTTTTCTTTCTTAAAAAAATCAAGAAATGATTTGTTCTGATTCAAAGGAGATAAATTTTTTTGAAGTTTTGCAAATTCATCAATAACTTCTGATTGAGCTGGATCCTCGATAAGATTCTGAAGTGATTGGTAGTTTTCTTGAATATTCAATTTTGAAAATTTTGGTTAAAAGATTATTTAATTACTTGCAAACATTGTAAAATACCCAAATATATTTTTCACGAATGAAATCCACAATCAAAGAAAATAATAAGTTTACACCCCTGAGAGAGGTTAAATGACAGAACAACACGAAAGAGAATCAATGGATTTTGATGTTGTGGTTGTTGGTGGAGGTCCGTCTGGCCTGGCAACAGCCTGCAGATTGATGCAGTTAGCAAAAGAAAAGAATAGCGAATTATCCATAGTGGTTGTTGAAAAAGGATCAGAAATTGGAGCGCACATACTATCTGGTAATGTTTTTGAAACATCAGGGTTAGATGAGTTGTTTCCTGACTGGAAAACTCAAGACGCTCCCCTCAAAACACCGGTATCAAAAGACATTATTCACTACCTTTCGAGTGAGAAGAAAGGCTTCAAAGTGCCTAATATATTCATCCCCAAGACAATGCATAATAAAGGAAACTACATAATTAGCTTGGGGAAGCTATGTCAGTGGCTCGCATCTAAAGCAGAGGCGCTTGATGTAAATATTTTTCCGGGATTTGCTGCATCAGAAATTCTCTATGATGAAAATGGCGTGGTAATGGGGGTTGCAACCAGTGACATGGGTATTGGTGCTGACGGTGAAAGAAAAGAAAGTTTCCAAGCGGGATATGAGTTGAGAGGCAAATATACAGTCTTTGCCGAAGGTTGCAGAGGTAATTTAGGCGAGCAAATTATTGAAAAATTCGATCTACGTACAAATTCTGATCCACAGCATTACGGAATTGGACTAAAAGAAATTTGGGAGATTGACCCAAAACTGCATGAAGAGGGTCTTGTTGTTCATACTACAGGATGGCCTTTGGATAATCATACTGAAGGTGGTGGATTTGCTTATCATGCTGAGAATAACCAGCTTTTTCTTGGTTTGATTGTTGCTCTAAATTATAAAAATCCGCACTTATCACCGTTCAACGAATTCCAGAGATGGAAGCATCATCCAAAGATTTCGAAATATTTAAAAAATGGAAAAAGAATCTCTTATGGAGCGCGTGCCGTTAATAAGGGTGGATTGCAGTCGATCCCTAAATTATCTTTCCCCGGAGGCTTGCTAGTAGGTTGTGATGCTGGTTTTTTAAATGGAGCAAAAATTAAGGGGACACATACAGCAATAAAAAGCGGTATTTTAGCTGCAGAGAGTATTTTTGAAGAGCTATCACTTCAAAATAACAATGAAAATAACGAGCTTCTTTCTTATCAAAAAAACTATGAATCCTCATGGCTTTACAAAGAATTATACAAAACAAGAAACTTTGGACCCGCTCTCAATAAATATGGAACAATTCTTGGCGGTGCTTTCGCTTTTGTTGATCAAAATATTATGCAAGGAAGATTTCCATTTACATGGCATAACAAAAATCCAGATCATGAGGCAATAAGTTATTCTAAAGATTCTGAGGAGATAAAATATCCAAAACCGGATGGAATTATAAGTTTTGATCGACTCTCTTCTGTATTTTTATCAAGTACAAATCATGAAGAAGATCAGCCATCCCATTTAAAACTCAGAGATCAGACCGTTCCAATAAAATATAACCTTCCAAATTACGACGAACCTGCACAAAGATATTGTCCTGCAGGTGTTTATGAGGTCGTGAGTGACAATGACACTCCTCGCTTTCAGATTAATGCTCAAAACTGCGTTCATTGCAAAACCTGCGACATCAAAGACCCGACTCAGAATATAATTTGGACTGTTCCAGAAGGCGGAGGCGGGCCGAACTACTCCGGTATGTAGTTTTATTTTGGTTGCATACGAATTGCACCGTCCAGTCGAATTGTTTCTCCATTGATCATAGGGTTTTCAAAAATTGATGCCACAAGATCAGCAAATTCTTCTGGCCTTCCAAGTCTGGATGGAAAGGGAACTTGATCACCCAGTGATTTTTGAAGTTCCTCAGTCATGCCAGATACCATGGGTGTTTTAAATATTCCCGGTGCTATTGTATTTACTCTCACGCCAATTCTGGCAAATTCTCTTGCTAAAGGCAGCGTCATCCCAACTATGCCTGCTTTTGAAGCAGAATATGCAGCTTGACCTATCTGTCCTTCATATGCTGCAACTGATGCTGTATTGATTATGACTCCCCTCTCTCCATCCTGATTTGCAGTGTTATTTTCCATTAAATGGGCACACTCCTTTATCAGTAAAAAAGATCCAATTAAATTTATTTCAATTGTTCTTGTAAAAAAATCCAGCGGCATAGGCCCATCCCTCCCTAAGGCTCTGGCAGCACCAATGACTCCAGCACAATTTACTACTAGATTGGCACCATTAAGAAATTCATGAGCAGACGATACAGCATCCTTAATTTCATTCTCTGATGAAATATCAGCTTTAATAAAAATTGCATTTTCTCCCAGCTTCTTTGCGCTCGTCTCTCCACTTTCATTGATATCTATGAGTGCAACTTTACCTCCCAATTCAATGATTTTTTCTGCTGTAGCCAAACCGAGACCGGATGCGCCGCCAGAAACAATAGCTCTCGAGTTATTTATTTGCATAATACTATCCTTCTTTTTTTAATGAACTTTCTTCCTGAAGATCAGGTTCACCTAGATTTTTTAATATCTGTTCTCTGCAGATATCTCTTAACTCTCTTCCAGAGCGATAAACTGTATCATTATGATATACAGCTGCAAGTATTTTAACTTCTATGTTTCCCCTTGAAGGAAGAAATTTATCTGCAGCAAGGATGTCTCTTGAACCCCTTATTACTGTGGGAATAAGAGGTATTTTTGATTTTTTAGCAGTAAGAAAAGCGCCCATTCTGAAGGGATGGAGACCTGGTTTTTCTGTAAATGTTCCTTCAGCAAAAATTGCCAGTGATTCTCCATCCGCACCCGCTTTTATTAATTTTCTTGCATCTCTAAACGTGCCCTTGCGTTTGAATCTCTCAACATACCTCGAACCAACTCGACGAAATAAGAAGTTTGCCAAAGGAACAGTTTTCATCTCGCTTTTTATGACAAATGTGAATTTTGTAGGAAGAACAGCATGGAGAATGATGCCGTCGATATAACTGGCATGATTTGCAACGACTATTGCATGAGAATCAGGAATGTTTTCTAGGCCATTCGTTTCAACCTTTATCCCAGATAAAATGAAAACCAAATTCGCAAATTTTTTAACCCATTTTCTTCGGAGTGTTAATGTTGGTAAAAAAATCACCCCAATAATGGCGAACACCACACAAAGCAAAAAAATTGTGATTGCGTATACACCAAAAATTTTTGATTTTAATTTAAATTTATTAGTCGTCATTTTTGATCCATATTCCGTCAAACAAGAACTTTAAGGTATTATAATCTATCTTTACCAACTAATTTCTAAGGAATCATTATCAATAAAGAGCTGGATAAAGATCAAACCAAATCTTTTCGTATATCTGAAGTTGAAATAAACAGATTTATTGATGCAATTTGGTCGGAGAGAGGTCTTGCCTCAAACACACTTAATGCCTATAAAGATGATTTAAGACTTCTTGCGATTGAGCTATCAAAATCAAATTTGACGATAGTAAAAACAAGAAAATCTGATTTACTAAGTTTTATTTCAAAAAGAGTTCAATCAGGGATAAAGGCAAGGACTACAGCGCGTCAGATTTCCAGTTATAGGGCATTTTTTCAGTATCTGTTGAGAACGAACGCCATTAGAATTGATCCGTCTGCTGATATAGAAATGCCAAGGATCGGGAAACCGCTTCCAAAGTTTCTCACTGAGGATGAGGTATCAGATTTGCTCGATGCTCCAACTGTATCTGAGCCGATAGGACACAGAGATAAGGCAATGCTGGAACTTATGTATGCTACGGGACTGAGGGTGACTGAGTTGATATCATTGAAAGTGTCGCAGATAAATTTTAATCAAGGTGTGCTCAGAGTAATAGGAAAAGGGAACAAAGAGAGATTAGTCCCTATAGGAGAGGAAGCCTCAGACTGCGTTGATTCATTTATAAGAAATTCCAGGTCAAAGATTCTAGGTGAAAATGATACAGATTGCTTATTTCCCTCGAAAAGAGCAGATTTTATGTCAAGGCAGGCATTTTGGTACGTAATCAAAAGATATGCAAAAAAAGCAAACATAAAAAAAGAAATCTCACCTCACGGTCTGAGGCATGCTTTTGCAACGCATCTATTAAATCATGGTGCCGATTTACGGGTTGTGCAGTTGTTGTTAGGTCATAGTGATCTATCCACGACACAAATTTACACTCATATCGCGAGAGAGAGGCTCAAAGATTTACATGGACAACATCACCCTAGAGGATAATTTTCATATACAATGGAAAAATAATTTTATTATTAAATTAAATGGATGATTATTGAGAGATGAGCAAGGCATACAAAATATTTTTTTTACTATCAATTTTGCAACTCGCTTCATACGGTCAGGCCGAGGAAGATGGCTTGAGTGTTATTCAAAATATAGTTACAAAAATGAGTTCTGATATTAAGGCAGAGAACATCAAAAAAAGCCCGGTTGATGGTTGGTATACAATAACGAAAGGTGCATACATAGCATACATTTCAGCTGATGGGCGCCACCTTATTCAGGGCGACATGTATGACATTGAGACACAGGAGAATTTGTCAGAAAATATCAGAAATGATTCAAGAAAGGCTGTTCTAGATTCGTACTCTTCAAATGATATGATCATTTTTTCGCCAGCAGAAAAAAGTAACCACGTAACAGTTTTCACCGATGTAGATTGTACATTCTGTAGGAGGCTGCACAATCAAATTGACGATTATCTTGATCTCGGTATTGAGGTAAGATATTTGATGTATCCAAGAAGCGGCCCAAGAAGCCCCTCTTGGGTGATAGCTGAGCAAATTTGGTGTTCAAAAGATAAAAATAATGCTTTGACATTGGCGAAAATAGATCAAAAATTTGATTATGAAAATGACTGTGACAGTGCTGCTATCAGTAAACACTACATAATGGGTCAAAACGTAGGCTTACAGGGAACGCCTGCGATCATTCTAGAGAATGGTCATATGGTTAATGGTTATGTAAGTGCTGCGGAACTGTCAGATATTATAAGTTCGTTGAACTAGCTTATGATGACGGCTGCTTTCTTCTGTCTATTTTGTGATAGTGAATTCCATTATTTTTTCCATCATCATCAAGAAGCTTCCTAAGGGCAAAAACTCCACTTTCAAAAGCCATCTGATCCCATGGCATATCGTTCTTATTAAATAATTTAACATCAAGACTTTCTTGACCGGGAGCAAAATCGCCTATCAGATCAGCTGTATAAAAAGCATGCACTTGACCTGCACTGATTACGTCAACAATCGCGAATAGATGCCCAATATTTACTTTTGCACAAGCTTCTTCATAGGTTTCCCTCGCGGCACCCTGTATTAGGGTCTCACCAAGCTCCATGAATCCTGCTGGGACTGTCCAGAATCCGTATCTCGGTTCAATTGCACGTTTACAGAGGAGTATCTCATCACCTATAACAGGGACGCATCCAACAACAATTTTTGGGTTCTGATAATGAATTAATTCGCACTCACTGCATACGACTCTCTCGCGATTATCTCCTGATGGAATTTTTATTGAAGTCGTTGCGCCGCATTCTGGGCAATATTTTATATTCATATTCATATTCATATCTTGGTGCCGGGAGCGAGAATCGAACTCGCACTCTGTTTCCAGAACCGGATTTTGAATCCGGCGCGTCTACCAGTTCCGCCATCCCGGCAATGATAAATTAAGTAGTGATATTCTTTGTTTGTATTGATATTTTGACTTAATTTATGTTAGTTAGCTACTGTTAATGAGTTTGCTAATTGACCTTATTTTGTGCCAATAGATTATAATTTACGTAAAAGAGAATTTGATCCACTATGCATATTTCAGATTATGATTATGATTTACCCGATGAGCTAATAGCCAAATATCCTCTTCATAATCGAAGTGATAGTCGCCTGATGATATTGGATTGTGACAGAAAGGAGATAATCGATACGTCATTTAGAAGGTTTTACGAATACACTAAATCTCACGATTTGCTTGTATTCAATGATACTAAGGTGATTAACGCTAGAATTAATGGCAAGAAAGATACTGGTGGAAGGGTTGAGGTTTTAATCGAGAGAATTCTTACTAAAACTCAAGCGAATATATTCATAAAGGCAAGCAAGTCTCCAAAAATTGGATCTCGTTTATTATTTCCTGACAATTATATTGCTGAGATTCTCTGGAAATCAGATGGTATCTATAAGGTTCAATTCTCAGCCCCTATAAATGAAGTTATTTGCAACATAGGCAGTATCCCGATACCGCCGTATCTCAATAGAGATTCAAAAGATATTGACAACAAAAGATATCAGACAATTTTTGCTAAAAAATATGGCGCTGTTGCTGCCCCTACCGCTGGATTGCATTTTGATGAGGAAATGCTAAACGGGATGAGGCCATCCAATATTTCGCTGGCATACATAACCCTACACATTGGTGCTGGGACATTTCAACCTCTTAAACAGGAAAATATTATTAAGAATCAATTGCATAGTGAATATTACGAGATAAATAAAAAAACAATAGAGGCTATCAAACTTGCAAAGAAGAAAAATGGAAGAGTGATAGCTGTTGGAACCACTTCCGCGCGCGCCATAGAGGCACATTCAGCTATAAAATCAATGGAATCATGGAAAGGAGAAACTGATATTTTTATTCGTCCCGGTTATCGATTTCAGGTTGTGGATGCATTGCTAACAAATTTTCATTTACCTAAATCTTCCCTACTCATGCTAATTTCAGCTCTGGCAAATAAAGAATTTATAATGAAAGCTTATAATTATGCTGTAGAAAAAAAGTATCGTTTTTACAGTTATGGTGATGCGATGCTAATCTTGCCTAAAGGATTTAAATGAGATTCAAAATAATAAATGAGGATAACCTAGCAAGAACTGGACGGATATCTTTGAAGCGGGGTGAAATACAAACTCCAGCTTTCATGCCTGTTGGAACATACGGAGCCGTTAAGAGTGTCACTCCTGAAGAGCTGAGTGAAAGCTCTACAGACATTATTCTTTCAAACACGTTTCACCTGATGTTAAGACCGGGTGTTGAAACCATAAAGAAACACGGTGGATTGCATAAATTTATGAACTGGAGCGGACCTATTTTGACAGATTCAGGTGGGTTCCAGGTGTTCTCATTGGAAAAGAAAAGGAAAATAACTAAAGATGGGGTGCATTTTCAGTCTCCTATTGATGGAGCTAATGTTTTCCTTTCTCCGGAGCTCTCAATTGATGTTCAACATCATCTTGATTCAGACATCGTTATGATTTTTGACGAATGCACAAAATACCCAGCCTCAAAAAAAGAAGCCAAAGATTCGATGGAGCTTTCTGTTGAATGGGCGAGAAGATCAAAAAGTACATTTCTTAAGTTAAAGAGATATCAAGGTGAAGAGAGAGCTGATTTATTCGGCATAATTCAAGGAGGAATGTATGATGATCTAAGATTAGAGTCACTAGAAACACTCCACGATATAGGTTTTGATGGGTATGCCATAGGAGGGCTTGCAGTTGGTGAGTCCGAATTAGAGAGAGTATCGATCCTAGAAAATTTAATTCCGCATATGAAAAAAAATAAACCCAGATATCTAATGGGAGTAGGGTTTCCAGCAGATATTGCAAAATCAGTTCAAATGGGGGTTGATATGTTTGATTGTGTGATACCAACAAGGCATGCCAGAAATGGACATCTCTTTACCAGTCTGGGAATAATCAATATCAGGAATTCTATACATAAAGACGATACTGATAAATTAGATCCAATTTGTGAGTGTTATGTGTGTAGAAATTATTCGCGCTCGTATCTCAGGCATTTATATAAAATCAATGAAATGTTAGGCTCGAGATTGTGCACTATTCACAATGTTCATTATTATCAGAATTTAATGAAAGCGATTAGGGCACATATTGAGGATCAATCATTATCCGCCTACATTAAGAAGTTGGAATCGATTTTCATAAGGGATTAAAAAAACAAAAACTAATTTCATGAGCATTGACTCACAATGATATATAATACCGTTCAATCCAATAACAAAAAGATAAGTATATGAATTTTTTTATAAATGAAGCATACGCTCAAGGCGCAACAGCTAGTTCAGATCCATTTGGTTTTCTAATACCTATGATCGTGATATTTGTTGGTTTCTATTTCCTTTTAATAAGACCACAGCAAAAAAGACAAAAAGCACATGCTGATTTAGTAAAATCTCTCGTTGCAGGAGATGAGGTAATGACATCAGGTGGGCTACTTGCAAAGGTAATATCAGTTAATGAGCACTATGCAAATATTGAAATAAGCAAGGCAGTAATAATAAAGATTCAAAAAGCATCTATCTCTGCGGTAGTCCCAAAAGGAACAATTGAAGCAGCCTAAATAAGATTTAATTATGAACAGATATCCCTCATGGCTGAACATACTGGTAGTTTTGGTATTTATAACGGGTTTTGTTTTTGCTTTGCCCAATGTATATAGCAGTCTTCCCTCGGTCCAAATTGCAAATGCAGATGGCTCAAAAATGGATAATGAGCAAATCGACGAGGCTATTGATCTCATTCGTACCCTAGATATTAATCCTGTCGCTGAATATATTGAGGATGGAAGAGCAGTTATCCTATTCTCAGATCCTGAAGACCAATTAATTACTGGAGACCTTCTAAGGAATAGATACTTAGATAGCAAGAGTGTGGCATACACATTGACACCAAATTTACCGAATTGGTTAAGGTCAATTGGTATTAAGCCGATGAGTTTGGGTTTGGATCTAAGAGGAGGGGTATATTTTCTATTAGAAGTAGATATGGAAACGGCAATAAATACAAGATTGACGCTTTATCAGCAAAGCTTCAACGATCTGCTTCGTGACTCAAAAATTAGAAGTCGAATAGACATAAATGGCTCTGAGATAGTGGTGCGCGTTAGAAACCAACAAGATCTTATCAGTGCTAGAAATATTGTCTCTGAAATGGATTCTGATTTGTTGATACTTGATGGAAGTGAGACTTCATTCCGTGTAAGAATGACAGAAAATCAGATTAAGGCTAGACAAGATTTTGCAATCGAGCAAAATATCACAACCTTAAGAAACCGTGTCAATCAACTTGGAGTTGCTGAACCTCTCGTTCAGAGACAAGGTTTAGATAGGATTGTCGTTCAGCTTCCTGGTGTTCAAGATCCTAATCGTCTAGATGATATCTTGACAGCAACGGCCACACTGGAATTTCATTTAGTTGACAATGGTGGGAATAGTCCAGGATCGAGAAGATATTCAGGAAGAACTGGTGTTCCATCTCAAGTATTACGAAGAGAAATAATAGCCTCAGGTGATCAGATCATCGATGCTGAATCTGGTTTTAGCCAGGGCCAACCAGCGGTATTCATTACTTTGGATGCTGCTGGCGGCGAGAGTATGCTTAAAACAACGAGAGAAAATCTCAATAAACCAATGTCTACAGTATTCATTGAGACTCGCCGTGTAATCGACATACAGGATGGTAAACCTTCCACTCGTGTAATCAAGACTGAAGAAATAATAAGCACTGCAACAATTAGAGGTGTTTTTAAAGATCGTTTTCAAATCACAGGCTTGACCCCACTTGAAGCGAGAGAACTTGCACTTCTGCTCAGAGCAGGAGCACTGGCTGCACCTGTCTTTAAGATTGAGGAGAGAACCATCGGACCCAGTCTGGGTCAGGACAATATTGATAGAGGGTTTAATGCGGTCACTATTGGTTTCCTGGCCGTTGTGTTTTTTATGGCAATTTATTACAAATGGTTTGGGATGATTGCCAATATAGCCTTATTTTCTAATCTAATTTTTATCGTTGCGATGCTGTCAATGTTGCAAGCTTCACTGACTCTTCCGGGTATTGCCGGAATTGTTCTAACAGTTGGAATGGCAGTGGATGCCAATGTTTTGATTTTTGAGCGTATCAGAGAAGAGATCTTCTCAGGTAATACGCCTCAAGGAAGTATCAGCTCAGGTTACGAAAAAGCGTTGTCTTCTATTTCTGATGCAAACATAACAACATTGATTGCAGCAATTGTCTTATTTGCCTTTGGTACAGGTCCGATAAAAGGATTTGCAGTAACGTTATCGCTGGGGATTATTACCTCAATGTTTACGGCAATTGTTGGAACTAGAGCAATAGTAAATTTGGTTTTTGGTAACAGGCGACTGGATAAACTGCCAATTTGATGAAGAAAAATAATGCGATTTATTAAAAATAAAACAACAATTAACTTTTTAGGTTTAAAGCGCAGAAGAGTTGCACTTCTATTATCAGCAATAATGATTTCAGTCTCAATGGGTTCAATTATTACAAGGGGTCTTGATTTTGGGATTGATTTTACAGGAGGAGTTCTTCTAGAAATTGGTTATCCAGGTCCCGCAGATTTACCGAAAATCAGATCTCTACTTGCTGATGATGGCTTTGATGATGTTCAGGTTCAAAGTTTCGGGTCAGAAGAAGAGGTTTTATTGAGACTTCCACCACAATCAGATCAAGATCCAAATTACATTAGAGACAGATTGAGAGAGCTTTTGGCGGCAGATGAACCTGAAGTCGTACTCAGAAGAGTTGAGTTTGTTGGGCCACAGGTTGGTGAAGATCTTACAGAGCAGGGCGGTTTAGCAATGATTTTTGCTATTATGATGATATTTGCTTACGTTATGTTTCGCTTTCAGTGGAAGTTCGCTGCTGGAGCTGTCTGCGCACTGTTGCATGATGTAATTATCACCGTCGGATTCTTCTCGCTATTTGGTTTTGAATTTGATCTGACTGTTGTTGCTGCCGTGCTTGCCGTTATCGGTTATTCTTTGAATGATACAGTGGTTGCATTTGATCGAATAAGAGAAAATTTTATTAAACTCAGAGGTGTCGCATCCGATGAAGCTATGAATATTTCGATAAATGAGATGCTTGCAAGGACCATAATTACTGGTGTCACAACATTGGCTGTCCTGATTGCCTTGCTGGTGCTTGGTGGAGAATCAGTGAGACCATTCTCAATTGCACTAATCGTTGGAATAATAATTGGAACTTATTCATCGATTTATACTGCTGGTGCAGTTGCACTTGTTCTTGATGTGAATACGAAGGACTTGCTTCCACCCGAAAAAGACCCAGATTTAGTCGATGATTTACCCTAATTGTTATCTTGGTGTGAAGTTTCAATAAGGAGTTGTTGAAGTTTGGAATGAATTCTTGGGGTCCCACAGAGAACATCACCTGTTTCTAAATAATTAGATGACCCGTCAATATCCGTAATTATTCCACCAGATTCTTGAATAATTAGCGCGCCAGCAGCAATATCCCATATACTTAAACCAGTCTCCCAGAAACCATCAAGCCTTCCTGCTGCCACATAACACAGGTCAATTGCAGCAGCACCGGGTCGCCTAACACCAGACGTTTTATTGATTACCTGTTTAAGCATAGCCATATAGTGATCGGGGTTTTTATTTGACTTCCTGTAGGGGAATCCAGTGCCAATAAGTGATCTGCTAATAAATTTTTCACCGCTGACACGAATTCGTTTTCCATCAAGATGAGCCCCTTGCCCATTTGAAGCCGTGAATAATTCTTGTTTGATTGGGTCATAAACAACCGCATGTTCAATTGTGTCTTTAAACATCAATCCAATAGAAACACAAAAGACCGGGAACCCATGAAGAAAGTTGGTTGTTCCATCAAGCGGATCAATAATCCATTTATAGTCTGATTCACCCTGTGTGCCACTCTCCTCTGCCAAAATCGCATGATCAGGATAGTGCTTACTTATTGTTTCAATAATAATACTTTCTGCAATCAAGTCTGCATCACTAACAAAGTCATTTTTTCCTTTCAAAGTAGCTTTTGCTTTCAATTGATCAAGCTTATTGAGATTTCTGATCAACGAGTCCCCAGCCTTTCTTGCGGCCATTACTCCGACATTAAGTAGTGCATGCATTTTTATGGATTCCAATTATAAAGAACAATTTATATATATTATTTTAGAGTATATATATAGGTAGAATAACAGACTTTAATAAGGGATATAATAAGATTAAATTTTAACTGACTTTATGAACTAATTTGCAAATTAAAATAAAAATAATACTCGTTGAGACATCGCATCCTGGAAATATTGGGGCAGTTGCAAGGGCAATGAAGAATATGGGTCTTCATCAGTTAGTATTGGTGAATCCTTTATGCTCTTTGGATGATATTGCCTTTGCAAGAGCTTCTGGTGCACAGGATATACTCCAGAAAATAACTATTGAAGACACGCTCGAAGACGCTATAAAAAATTGCAATACTGTTTATGCGGCAAGCGCGAGATCAAGAAATATAAACTGGCCAACATTTAATCCAAGCGAGTGCAGCTCAAGAATAGTAAATGATGGTAAAAAAGGCGAAACGGCCGTGGTCTTTGGACCTGAACAATCAGGATTAAAAAATGAACATATTGATCTATGCGACGCGCTTTTGTATATTCCAGTCAATCCAAAATTTAGTTCGCTCAATCTGGCAATGGCAGTTCAAATTTTTTGTTACCAATTGAGAATGAATTATATCGAGGAAAAGCTGGAATCAACAAATAAAGAGGAATCTCTTGCTACTGTGAGTGAAATGGAAAATTTTTATAATCACCTTGAGAGGTTGTTGATTGAAAGTGAATTTTTGGATCCAAAAAATCCCAGATTTTTGATGCGTCGAATTCGAAAACTTTTTGCTAAGGCTTCTGTAGATAACAATGAAGTTAATATTCTCAGAGGTATCTTAACTGCATTTGAGCGATTTAGAAGATGATCGGGAGCAATAGAAACAGAAAGATTTATATGGATGGTGCGGCTACCATGCCAACTGATCCAGAAGTGATTGAATCAATGTTGGCTTGCCTCAATAACAAGGAGTTATTCGCAAACCCATCATCTGTTCATGCCTCAGGAAGGGATGCAATGCACAAAATTGAGAAAGCAAGAGATCAGATTTCGACACTTATAAATGCAAACAAAGAAGATTTAATTTTTACATCAGGTGCGACCGAGTCAAATAATTTAGCAATAATAGGCTCTGCAAAATTCTGTGCTAATCACGGTAAACATCTCATTACCATGACCACTGAGCATAAAGCAGTATCTGGACCGTTTGATTATCTTGAGGAAGAGGGTTTCGAAGTAACTAGATTGCGACCTGGTACTGATGGGTTACTGGATACTAAACAGCTAAAAAAAGCAATTCGCGAAGACACTCAATTGGTCTCGATTATGCATATCAATAATGAAATTGGGGCGATTCAAAACATTTTCGAGATAGCATCGGTATGTGAGGATCAGGGTGTTCTCTTTCACTGTGATGCCGCCCAATCTGTAGGCAAAATTTCTATTGATCTAAAAAAACTCCCAATAGATTTACTGTCTATTTCTGCCCATAAGTTTTATGGTCCTCAGGGTATTGGGGCGCTTTTCATTAGAGAGGCTCATAAAGTAAAATTACTGCCAATCACTCATGGAGGCGAGCAAGAGATGTGGGTGAGACCTGGAACACTCCCGTTACACCAAATAATCGGTTTTGGTGTTGCCGCAAAATTAGCGATGACCAGAATGAGAGAAGATCTAATATTAATGGAAGATTTGAGCAACCACTTCTTTGAAAAAATTAAAAATTTACCAGATATTTTCCTTAATGGTCCAGATAAGAGCAGATACCCAGGGATCGTCAATATTAGAGCTCCTAGAGTAAATGGAGAAAGTCTGTTACTACTGCTTGAGCCATTGTGTGTTGCACAAGGATCAGCTTGTAATTCAAAAAATAGTGAGCCATCACATGTTCTAAGAGAGTTAGGTCTAAATGATCATGAGGTACAGTCCTCAATCAGATTTAGCTTTACAAGAGATACCACACGGGATGATGTCGATTTTGCCCTTGAAAAATACATCAGTGCGGTTAACCAACTCAGAAAAAATTATCCAAGCAATATCAATGAATGATTTTTATAAGAAAAAACATGATATTTATTCTTCATATCTGATTGAGTTATTCGCTAGATCAGATTACAGCGATGCGGAAGATTCAATTACGACTAATCATTATGAAGCCTTTGCGGGCGATATTAACGATAATTCTTTTATTCAGATAAAATGCATCGCAGATGATAAATCAATCAAGAAAATCAGATATCGAGTCATTGGTTGTCCATATCTGATGGCTTCCTTAGAATGGTTGTGTGAAAATCTTGAAAATAAATACATCAATGATATCGAAAAAATTACTCTAATTGATCTGATGGAAATACTTAAAATACCAAGTGATAGAAGATCGATAATACTGTTACTTGAAGACGCAGTTAACGATATTAGGTTACAATTAATAAAAAAAACAACATAGACGAGAACATGGCTATACTACTTACACAATCCGCAATAGACAGAATTAAAAATTACACAGATAAATCTGAGCAATCTGTATCTGTTCGAGTTGGAGTGAAAAAAACTGGATGTAATGGCTATGCTTATGTAATTAACTACACAGATGAAATCAATGAGGTCGATAAGATTTTCGATTACGATGGTGTAAAGGT
>PYIJ01030802.1_pt1 | contig 17513 bp, 15 predicted proteins | sample 3578051 | NCBI WGS metagenome assembly PYIJ01 (sample SAMN08408021, study PRJNA431606) | Marine metagenome isolate SA_KN192-05_S13_5m, whole genome shotgun... | biome: marine; feature: oceanic pelagic zone; material: water; isolation source: surface water sample, 0.2-0.8 um fraction ... | reverse complement strand
GAGAAAACTTTGGAGCTTGGTTTAATATCTTTATTTCAGGATATGAATACGGTGGCCACTGGGCAGCATTTAATGCTATTCCTACAACATCTCATACTTTATGGGGAGTTATTGCAGGCAGATGGTTGATGAGTAATACTAGTCATGAAAAAAAATTAAAGCGTCTTTTGGTAGCTGCTTTTCTAGCACTTATTTTAGGTTATGGTACTGCATTTTTTACCCCGGTAATAAAACGGATATCAACTACCTCTTTTGTACTGCTTTCTGGAGGATGGACTTTTTTTGCATTAGCATTTTGCTATTGGCTAATTGATGTAAAACAAGTAATCAAAAAAACATTTGTATTTAGGGTTGTAGGGGTCAATCCACTATTTATTTACCTTTTTGCTTCACTTGGTGGAGGTGGTTTAATACTTAAGATAGTAAAACCTTTTTCAAGCAGTCTCATTTCGAGATTTTCTCCTTGGATTGCAGACTTAATTTCAGGTTTTGTAGTGCTTTTTGGCTTATGGTATATTTGTTATTGGCTTTATAAAAAGGCAATTTTCATTAAAATTTAAATCAATTTAGTATGCTTCAAAAATTCTTTTTTTTAATATTTTCTTTAATATTTATAACAAAATGCATAACTATCGAATCTGATTTAGAGCCTGTAGGACCAATTCCTAATAAATACCAATCCGATTGGCAAGAATTAGAATATTACGCATTTATTCATTTCAATATGAATACATTTACTAATAAAGAGTGGGGTTATGGAGATGAAAAGCCTTCTCAATTTAACCCTACCGAATTGGATACGCGACAATGGGCTCGTGTAGTCAAAGAAGCTGGCATGAAAGGGATCATTATTACTGCTAAACATCACGATGGTTTCTGTTTATGGCCAAGTAAGTTCACGGAGCATTCAGTAAAAAATTCACCTTGGAAAATGGGTAAAGGGGATTTGATTCGAGAATTGTCACAGGCTTGTAAAGAATATGGATTGAAATTTGGTGTGTATTTATCCCCGTGGGATCGTAATCACCCCAGTTATGGTAAATCAGAATATATTACATATTTCCGTAATCAGCTTCGAGAATTATTAACTGAATATGGAGAAATTTTTGAAGTATGGTTCGATGGTGCAAATGGAGGCGATGGTTTTTATGGTGGAGCAAATGAAGAAAGAAGAGTAGATAAAAAAATGTATTACGATTGGCCTAAAACTATTGAACTTGTCCGAAGTTTACAGCCTCAAGCTGTTATTTTTAGCGATGCAGGGCCAGACATTCGTTGGGTTGGAAACGAAAAAGGATATGCTAATGAAACTACTTGGTCACCAATATACCGTGATAGTGTTTTTGCAGGAATGCCAGATTTTCAACGTTTTGCATCTGGACAAGAAAACGGAACACACTGGGTACCGACCGAAACCGATGTTTCCATACGACCAGGTTGGTATTATCATCCTGAGCAGGATGACCAAGTCAAGTCTTTATCTAAATTGGTAGATATATATTATAACTCTGTGGGACTTAATAGTTCTCTTTTATTAAACCTTCCTGTTGATAACCGAGGATTAATCCATGAAAATGAGGTGAAAAACCTAAAAGCTCTGGCAGATTATCTAAATACAACTTTTTCATATAATTATTCCAAAGGTCAAAAGGTAAAAACAAGCTCTACTTTTAAAGGTTATGAGAATAAAGCTTTAATCGATGATGATAAAAAAACCTACTGGGCGTCGGGAGTAAATGATCAAAATCCAACAATAGAAATTCATTTAGATAATCCGGCATTAGTAAATACATTTATGATTCAAGAATACCTTGCTATGGGACAACGTGTAAAGTCATTTTATTTTGAAGTTTTTACAGGTGGGAATTGGGAAAAAGTATATGAAGGATCGACTATTGGAAACAAGCGCTTGATACGTTTTAAAACCCAAACTATTGAACGAGCAAGATTTACTGTAAACGATAAAAAAGCCCAAATAGTAATATCGAATATAGGACTATTTAGGGCTAAAGATTTAGATTACTAATATGGGTCGACTTTTTTTACTCTTGATCTTTTTCTTAGTTTTATCATCGAGTTGTGTATCAGATAATCAAAAGGAACAACCCCCAAACATTATTCTTTTTTTCGTAGATGATATGGGATGGCAAGATACTTCAGTTCCCTTTTGGAGTAAGAGAACATTGTTTAACGAAATATACAAAACTCCAAATATGGGACGCTTGGCAAAAAAAGGAGTCAAATTTACTAATGCCTATGCCACTCCAGTATGTTCTCCCACAAGAGTTAGTTTAATGACAGGAATGAATGCTGCTAGACATCGAGTTACAAATTGGACATTGAAACCCGATCAAAAACAACCCATGGAACTAAATCATCCGACTTTAGAGTTTCCCGATTGGAATTATAATGGAATAAGTTTACAACCCCTAATACCAAATACGATTTACGCAAAACCATTACCCAAGCTTTTATCTGAAGCAGGTTATCATACAATACACGCAGGGAAAGCACATTTTGGAGCTATAGGCTACCCATCTTCTAATCCAATAAATCTTGGTTTTGATGTAAATATAGCAGGTCATGCAGCTGGTAGACCAGGTAGTTATTTGGGAATTGAAAATTTTGGTAATGGAAAAACAGGGAATAAAGTCTGGGCAGTTCCAGGATTAGAAAAATATCATGGTCAAGATATTTTTTTAACTGAAGCACTCACTCTAGAAGTTATCAATGCATTGGATCAACCTGTACATAGTAATCAGCCTTTTTTCTTGTATTTCGCATTATATGGAATTCATACTCCTTTGATGGCAAATGAACGTTTCGTCGAACAATATCGAAAAATGGGATTTGAAGAGCAAGAAGCTCGCTACGCTTCAATGATCGAAAGTATGGATGAGGCTTTAGGAGATGTCCTTGATTATTTAGAAGTAAATCAAATTGAAAATAAAACAGTAATACTATTTATGTCGGATAATGGTGGATTGAGTGCAGAAGCAAGGGCTGGCGAAAAACATATGCATAACATTCCTTTAAAAAGTGGTAAAGGATCTATTTATGAAGGTGGAATTCGTGTGCCTATGTTAGCTTATTGGCCAAATAAAACAAAACCTGAAACTATCAATCCAAGTTCACTTATAATTGAAGATTTTTTCCCCTCAATTTTAGATATAGCTCAAGTTAATGTTGACAATTTACCTCAAACAGTTGATGGCCAAAGTTTTATTCCACAACTACTTCGGGATGATGTAAAGAGTGTTATGGATCGCCCTTTGTTTTGGCATTATCCTAATGAATGGGGACCTGAAGGCCCAGGTATCGGTAGTTATAGTGCTGTTCGACAAGGAGATTGGAAGTTAATTTATTTTCATACCAAAAAGACCTTGGAGCTTTATAATTTAAAAGAAGATATTCAAGAAAATTTTGATTTGTCAATCTCAAATCAAGGGAAAGTAAAACAGTTGGCAATTACACTAACTAAATACTTAAAGAAAGTTGACGCTCAAATGCCAATATATAAGTCAACAAAACAAAAGGTGCCGTGGCCAACGTCAATACTTGTATCTCTAAATTGAATTTGAATACAAACTCAATTTAGAGTTTAAAGTAAAATATTTTAATATTAATGTACAATTTAGCTCATTAAAGACTGGACCTTCATTGCTAGTCCCATGTCTCCAGTAATTTTTATTTGACCTCCCATGACTGCCATCATTGGATTAATTTCACCATCTCGAAGTTTTTCCAATACCTCCGCAGTTAGGCTAATAGTACAATCAGCATCATCGTTTGATGCACTAACAATATTGGTTTCTGAAGTACCATCAATTAAAATACCAACTCCATCAACTTCAAATTTAATTTTTCCTCCAATCGGTTCTGCATTCGATGCTCTTTTTTCAAATTGAGAAATAATATTATCTACACTCATATTTAATTGTTTTGATCAAAAGTATAAATAAAAAGTGACACGGTGTCATTATTTTTAATTAGTTTAGACCGGAAAAAATTATGTAAAATGAACTATCGACTTAAAAAAGTAGCTGTACTTGGATCTGGTATAATGGGTTCCGGAATTGCATGTCATCTCGCGAATGTTGGGATGGAAGTGGTAATGTTAGATATTGTTACCCCAGACCTTAACGATGAAAAATCAAAAAGTACTGTTGAAAGGAATAAATTGGTAAATTCTGCTCTTCAGAAAACAATTAAATCCAAACCAGCTCCTCTATATCACAAATCTTTTGCATCAAGAATCAAAACTGGGAATTTTGAAGATGATTTCCAAAAAATTGCTGAATCTGACTGGATAATTGAGGTTGTAGTTGAAAATTTAAAAATTAAAAAGCAAATTTTTGAAAAAGTTGATAAGTACCGAAAAAAAGGGAGTCTTGTAAGTTCCAATACCTCAAGTATACCGATAAATTTATTAGCACAAGATCGTTCAGATGACTTTAAGAAATCTTTTTGTGGGACACATTTTTTTAATCCAGCACGATACTTAAGATTATTAGAAATTATACCAACAAACGATACTCTACAAGGTGTAACTGATTTTTTCATGGAATTTGGAAAAGTAATACTTGGAAAACAAACTGTTCTGTGTAAAGATACCCCAGCTTTTATTGGAAATCGGATTGGAGTTATGTCTGCTACTGAGATGACATTGTTAACCGAAAAATACAATTTCGGCATTGAAGAGGTTGACGCAATGACAGGATCATTAATTGGACGTCCAAGTACAGCAACATTTCGATTACAAGATTTAGTTGGATTAGATACAGGTGACAATGTAAGTCGTTTTGTTGCTGAAAATGTTAAAAATGACAATTATATTGACCGATTAAAAGATCGACCGGAACCTAAGTTTATGAAGTTTCTTCTTAAAAATAAATTTTTAGGAAATAAAACAGGTAAAGGATTTTATGAAAAAACTTCTAAAAGAGATAAAAATGGAAAATCTATTATAAATGCTCTTAATATAAAAACATTAAAATATGAGCCCGCAATAAGACCTAAGATAGATTTTATTAAAGCTGCTAAAGGAATTGGATTAATGAATAAACGATTACAATATATTGTTGAAGGAGACACTATATATAGTCAGTTTTTTGCAGAATATTTTGGGCAATTATTTAGTTATGCTGCAGCTCGTGTTCCAGAAATTTCAGATCAATATTTTCCCATAGATGATGCTATGCGAACTGGGTATTTTTGGGATTTTGGTCCTTTTGAATATTGGGATCTTATTGGTTTTGAATTAGGGATAACTTTAATAGAAAAGGTTGGCGCCGAAGTTCCTCAATGGATAACAAAAATGGCAGCTAGCGGTAAAAAACATTTTTACAAATTCGAAGACGGTAAGAAGAAGTATTACAATATTTCTTCAAATGATTACGTGGTAATCCCAGGTATGGAATCTTTTTTGATTTTAGATAGTTTTAGATCACAAACACCATTAATAAAAAACAGTGAAAGTGTTGTACATGATATTGGTGACGGTGTTCTATGTTTTGAATTTACAGGTAAAAGCAATTCTATAGGACAGGGGGTTGGTAAAGCTTTGATCGAGGCCCTCAAAATTGCCGAAGATGAAAATTGGAAAGGCATAGTAATTGGTAATAATGCTAAACAATTTTCTGTTGGTGCAAATCTTATGGAAATTGGTATGGTCGCAATGCAAAAAGAATTTGACCAATTAGAACGTTTTGTTGATAATTTTCAGCAAATAAATATGAAAATAAGGACTTCAAAAATTCCAATTGTTGTAGCAACTCAAGGGTATGTATTTGGAGGCGGTTGTGAAATCGCTATGCATTGTGACGGTGGTATTTATGCTTCGGAATCTTATATTGGATTAGTAGAAGTTGGTGTTGGACTTCTACCTGGAGGCGGTGGTACAAAAGAATTTGCATTGCGTGCATCGGATGATTTCTTTGACGGAGATGTACAATCACCAACTTTGATCAACTATTTTAAATCAATTGCTACTGCAGCAGTATCTACATCAGCATATGAAGCTTTTGATTTAAACTACCTAAAAAAAGGGAGAGATGAGGTATGCATAAATACTAATTTGAATATTGGCTTAGCTAAAGAAAAAGTTTTAGAATTAGCTAAGAATTATATCCCACCCTCAGCAAGAGATGATATCCAAGTTTTAGGAAGGGCAGGAATGGGGGTATTATATTCTGCTATTAATGAGTTTAGGATGGGAGAATACATGTCTGACTATGATGTTGAAATCGCACGCAAGATAGCTTATGTATTGTGTGGAGGTGATTTAACTTCATCGCAACAAGTAAGTGAGCAATATCTATTAGATATTGAAAGAGAAGGTTTTATGAGTCTTTTAGGAAATCAAAAAACATTAGATCGAATTCAATATTTATTAATGAATAATAAACCTTTAAGAAATTAAATTATGGAAGCATACATTGTAAAAGGCTATCGTTCAGCCATTGGAAAAGCTAAAAAAGGAGGATTTAAAAATTATCGCTCTGATGACTTGGCTGTGGATGTCATAAAACATATGATGACCAAAGTTCCTGAAATCGATCCGAAAAGTGTTGACGATGTAATTGTTGGTTGTGCAAATCCTGAAGGTGAACAAGGTCTACAGATAGGAAGATTAATTTCTGCACGATCACTAGGTAAAGAAGTTCCAGGGGTCACAATTAACAGATATTGTGCATCTGGTCTGGAAGCAATTTCTCAGGCTGTATCAAAAGTTAGAGCTGGTTTTGGAGATATTTATATTGCTGGTGGAATAGAAAGTATGAGTATGATTCCAATGACAGGGTACAAATTATCACCTAGTTACAAAGCCAATCAAGAAAATTTAAATTACCATGTTGGAATGGGTCATACTGCAGAAGCCGTTTCTGCCAAGTATAATATATCACGAGAATCAGCGGATAAATTTGCTTACGAATCTCATCAAAAAGCAGCAAAGGCAATTGATGACGGGAAATTTATTGATCAAATTGTACCTGTGGAAGTAGAAGATGTTTTTGTAAAAGATGGTAAAAAAATTACAACTAGTCATTTTGTGTCTGTTGATGAGGGTGTACGAAGAGATACTACAATAGAGGGTCTTTCAAAACTTCGCCCTGTATTTAAAAAAGGAGGTGTAATAACTGCTGGGAATTCATCTCAGACCTCAGATGGAGCAGCTTTTACATTGGTAGTTAGTGAGGCAATAGTAAAAAAATTAAATTTAACCCCAATTGCTAGATTAGCAGCATGTTCTGTTGGTGGAGTTGAACCTTTGTATATGGGAATTGGTCCATGTATAGCAATACCTAAAGCTATAAAACAAGCTGGATTGAAACTTTCTGATATTGAACAAACGGAATTAAATGAAGCTTTTGCCGCACAAGCTCTAGCTGTAATCCAAGAAGCTAAACTTGATCCTGAGACAGTAAATGTAAATGGTGGAGCCCTAGCTTTGGGGCATCCCTTAGGATGCACTGGAGCTAAGCTAAGTATTCAACTTATGGAGGAGATGAAACTGAGAAACCAACGCTATGGAATGGTCACTGCCTGTGTTGGTGGTGGACAGGGAATTGCAGGAATTTTTGAGTGCTTATAGGGTGAATCATTCAAATTCATTTTTAGGTAAACGCGACGAACAAAAACTAAAGGTTCGAGAGCGACTTATGAAAGAAGGTTTAGCCCTATTTTCTTCAAGTGGATTTGAAAAAACTACAGTAGCTCATATCGTTGAAAAAAGTGAAATCGCTAGAGGTACATTTTACAATTACTTCCCCGATACACAAAAACTTTTTGATGCCCTCATTGAAGAGCTTAATCAAAATATTAAAGCCGCGATTCAACAAACAAGAAGAGATAGTAAAAATGTATATGATTATCTTTATGGAACCTTCAAAAACTATTTTGAATTGATTGGAACCCCACAGATGATTCAATTCCATATTTTAAACCAGGCACACATTCGCCAAAGTTCTTATCAAAGTAATGTCATAAAAACCATTGTTAAGAACTTAAATAGAGACCTTAAGTCTGATTTTAAAATTAAGGCCTTTACTGAGAAGTATGAATTTCTTTTGTTGAGCTTTATGTTAGTGGGATCTCCCCCTGAGCTTTTTTTGGCAACACATACAACAAACATCAACTTTAGTAATAATCAATTGGCAACCTTTTTAGCCAAACTATTTCATAAGGTGTTAATGGAGTAATTTACTATACTTTTTTAACCACATATGTTACTATCCCCCAAATCAAAAGTTCATCACCTTCACTTACTTTAATGGGTTTATAGTTTTTGTTTTCGGACATTAGATATACACAATCTACATCTACTTTTAATCGTTTTACAGTGAATGATCCATCGATAAAACATACTGCTATCTTGTCATCTTGTGGCTCTAAACTACGATCTATTACTAAAAGATCACCATCATCTAGTCCTGCCCCCTGCATAGACTCACCAGAGACTCTTGCATAAAAGGTAGCTTCTTCGTTACGTACTACTTCTTGATCAATACTAATTCGTAGTTCTTTAAAATCATCAGCAGGCGATGGAAAACCAGCCGAAACTCCTTCTTGGGCCATGTGGATTTGTTTTCTTACATCATGATTAGGATTAAAGAAGATTAATTTTTCATCCTGCATAGGTTTTATTTTACGGTAATAATATCTTTAAGTTCTGTGGTAAATCGATTGGAAAGGTGTTGTTGTTTCATTTTCCAAGTACGTTTTAAATCCTGATTAGCTAGTTTTATTCGATAAGGCCCAAATCGTTTATGAATTTGGTCCAGACTTTTCATTAGAGCAACATGCTTTTCATTATTGTTTTGAAAAAGGCTCAACTGACTCTTATCTGTAGGAGATAGACCCATAATCATCACTCCAGCTTTTTTATAAGAGATATTTTCCTTAAAAATTTTACGTAGCCCTAAAATAGCGTACCTACTAAGTATGATAGTGGAATTGGTTGCATATGGAAGTGTTAACACACAACTATTTCGGTAAGAAGGTGTGTTTTTTTTATGCGGATCACTACGAATAAAAACTAAGATTGCTTTACAACTGCTTTTTTGCTTTCTCATTTTTTCAGCACAACTGCTAGCAAAAGTTGAAATACGTTCTTCCAGATCTGAAAAAGAAGTAAGGGTGCCTTCGAAACTACGGGTAGTAGCAATCCCTTTTTTTGGAACTTGTACTTCTTCTAATTGTATGGATGCTATTCCTTTTAGATCCTTTTTAAGTCGTAGACCCAAGACGCTCATTTGTTTTCGAACCCACTTATCGGGAAGAAGACTAAATTGCCAAGCGTTTGTAACCCCTATGGCTTCAAGTTTTTGAAGATTTTGACGCCCTACACCCCATACATCAGATATAGCTGTCCATTTAAGTGCTTTGATTCGCTTCTCTTCAGTATCAATACAATAAATACCTTCAGTTTTTAAAGCAAATTTTTTAGCAATTTTATTAGCAATTTTTGCTAAGGCTTTACTGGGAGCTATTCCTATTGAAACTGGAATTCCTGTCCATTTTTTGATATGCTTTCGCATTTTTTGCCCCTCCCTTTCTAGGTCAAAAAGATCAAATCCTTCGAATTTTAAAAATGCCTCATCGATACTATATATTTCGACATTTGGCGTGTATTTTTCTAATATAGACATTACTCGACTGCTCATGTCGCCGTAGAGGGGATAATTAGAAGAAAAAACTTTAATTTTTTTATGTTTAAATTGTTTCTGGTATTTGAAAGCAGCTGCTCCCATTGGAATACCTAAGATTTTTGCTTCATTACTACGTGCAATAACACAACCATCATTATTTGATAGGATTACTACAGGCTTTCCTTTCCATTGAGGCTGAAAAACCCGCTCACAAGAAGCATAAAAATTGTTACAATCTACAAGTGCAAACATGAGGAAAAGATATTAAATAGTTGCCTTTTAAAAAGCAGGTTTTTAAAAAAAGTTGTTCACTATTTCATTTTCTTTTCTCAAAAGAAATTCACCTGAAATAGATACTATTTTTATAGAAATGGAGAGGCACTTAATGCAAAAGTTGTAATTTTGAAATTAAGATTTAGAGCTGAACTAACTGCATGGACAATTATTCATTTTTAAACACTGCCCATACGGCATATTTTGCTGAACTATACGATCAGTATCTGAAGCATCCTGATAGTGTAGAGCCTAGCTGGAGAACATTCTTTCAAGGCTTTGACTTTGGATTAGAGAGCAATGGTGTTGGCAGTTTTGAAGATGTGGCAGAAAAGTCTGAAGAGATCCCAGAACATCTACAAAAGGAGTTTCGTGTAGTTAAGTTAATTGATGGATACCGTTCACGAGGACATTTATTTACAAAAACAAATCCAGTTCGAGACCGAAGAAAATACTCCCCTACTTTAGACGTTGAAAATTTTGGCTTAAGTCAAACTGATTTGAAAACTGTTTTCAATGCTGGGGATATTATGGGAATAGGGCCAAGTTCTTTAGAGAAAATTGTTGAGCATTTAAAACGTATTTACTGTTATTCAATTGGAGTAGAGTATATGTATATCCGAAATCCAGAAAAATTAAATTGGATTCAAAACCGGTTGAATATAAATGATAATCACCCTACATTTTCAGAGGATCAAAAAAAACATATCCTTAAAAAGTTAAATCAGGCTGTTAGTTTTGAAAACTTTCTTCACACCAAGTACGTGGGTCAAAAGCGCTTTTCTTTGGAGGGAGGTGAGTCTTTGATACCGGCTTTAGATGCTGTTATAGAATCTGCTGCAAATAAGGGGGTAGAGGAGTTTGTTATGGGAATGGCACATAGAGGTCGACTGAATACTTTGGCCAATATATTTGGTAAGTCGACTCAAGATATATTTAACGAGTTTGATGGGAAGGATTATAAAGAAGTTGTTTTTGATGGCGATGTAAAATATCATTTGGGTTGGACCTCACAAAGAATTATCGATGCTGGAAAGCAAATAAATATGAATATAGCGCCTAACCCTTCTCACCTTGAGACTGTAGGGGCTGTGGTAGAGGGAATTACTCGTGCAAAACTTGAAAATAAATTTAAAGGCGACACAAATAAAGTACTTCCAATAATTGTCCATGGAGATGCTGCCATTGCTGGACAAGGACTTCCTTACGAAATTGTACAAATGGCAAAATTAAAAGGCTATGCTACTGGAGGAACAATCCATATTGTAGTAAATAACCAAATTGGATTTACAACAAATTACTTAGATGCTCGCTCAAGTACATACTGTACTGATGTGGCAAAAGTAACTTTATCTCCTGTACTTCATGTTAATGCAGATGATGCTGAAGCTGTGGTACATGCCACGCTTTTTGCTCTTGATTTTCGCATGCGTTTTGGTCAGGACGTATTTATTGATTTATTAGGTTATAGAAAATATGGACATAACGAGGGAGACGAACCACGTTTTACTCAACCAAAACTATACAAGGCTATAGCTAAGCATAACAATCCTAGAGATATTTATGCAAATGAGTTAATTGCTGAAGGATTAATTGATGATAAATATGTAGAAAAATTAGAAAAAGAATTCAAATCGGACCTGGAGGATAAATTAAAAGGTTCTAAGAAAATAGAAAATACAGTTATTACTCCATTTATGAAAGACGAGTGGAAATCTTTTAAAAGGGTAGAAGAATCTGAAATGTTAAAGATCGTCGATACTTCAGTTTCTAAAGAGTTGTTAGATAGCGTAGCAAAAGGAATTACTGAATTACCCGAGGAGCATAATTTTTTACGAAAAACAAAACGTCTAATTTCAGATAGAAAAGCAATGTATTTTGATCGAGATAAATTAGATTGGGCCATGGGAGAACTTCTTGCATACGGAACCCTATTGCAAGAAGGTTTCAATGTTCGTCTTTCAGGTCAAGATGTTGAACGTGGAACCTTTTCTCACAGACACGCTGTAATTAAATCTGAAAATTCAGAAAATGAGATCGTTTTGCTCAACAATATAAATCCAAAAAAACAAGGCACATTTAGTGTTTTTAACTCTCTATTATCCGAATATGGAGTATTAGGATTTGATTACGGTTATGCAATGGCGAGTCCAAATACTTTGACATTATGGGAAGCTCAATTTGGAGATTTTTCTAATGGCGCACAAATTATGTTGGATCAATACATTTCCTCAGCTGAGGATAAATGGAAAATCCAAAATGGAATAGTTTTACTTCTTCCTCACGGTTATGAGGGACAAGGAGCTGAGCACTCCTCAGCAAGGATGGAGAGATATCTTCAGTTATGTGCCAAAGACAATATGTTTGTTGCAAATTGTACAAATCCAGCCAACATGTTTCATCTTCTGCGGAGACAAATGAAGACAAATTACCGAAAGCCACTTATTATTTTTACCCCTAAAAGTTTACTTCGTTATCCAATGGCTGTTTCTTCAAAAATTGAATTTACCAAAGGAAACTTTCAGGCCTTGATTGAAGACACACTTGTTACTGCTAAGAATGCAAAAACACTTGTTTTTTGTTCAGGTAAATTTTACTACGATTTATTTAAAGCTCGAGAAGAAAAAGGTAGAATGGATGTAGCCATAGTTCGGCTAGAACAATTGTTTCCTCTACCAATAAAAGAAATTGAAATGTTATTAGAAAAATATAATAGAACGAAAGATATTGTATGGGCGCAAGAGGAACCCAGAAATATGGGAGCTTGGAGTTTTTTATTATTACAAATGCCAAAAGCCCAGACTTTTCGTCCTGCCTCAAGAAGATACTATGGATCTCCAGCGGCAGGTAGTGCAGTTCGATTTCAACGAAGACATAAACAAGTAATTGATTACGTTTTTGATCCAAAACAAGATAATTTTAGAAAGAAACCAAATAAATAGAACATGATTTTAGAAATGAAGGTGCCTTCTCCAGGAGAATCCATTAGCGAAGTAGAAATAGCTCAGTGGTTAGTTTCAGATGGAGATTACGTCAAAAAAGATCAAGCAATTGCAGAAGTAGATTCTGATAAGGCAACTCTAGAACTTCCCGCTGAGGTCAGTGGTGTAATTACTTTAAAAGCTGAGGAGGGTGACGCAGTTCAAGTTGGTGCTATTGTTTGTCTAATAGATACAGAAGGTAAAATGGACACTTCTCAAGTAAAAGATAATGTTAAAGCAAAACCTAAAAGTGAAATCCCGGAAAAAATTCCTGAGGTTCAAGAGGTTGAAAAAAATTATGCTTCACAATTTCCTTCTCCAGCTGCAAAAAAGATTATGAACGAAAAAGGAATTTCATCCAATCAAATTAAAGGATCGGGAAGAGGAGGGAGAATAACTAAAGAAGATGTTGTAAAAGCAGTACCATCAATGGGAACTCAGCCAGATTGGGGTGAGCGAAGTCAAAATCGATCTAAGCTCTCTATGCTAAGAAGAAAAGTAGCTGAACGTTTAGTAGATGCAAAAAATGAAACTGCAATGTTGACCACTTTCAATGAGGTTGACATGTCAGAAGTTTTTAAAGTACGTAATAAATTTAAAGATGACTTTTTAAAAAAACATAATGTAAAACTTGGTTTTATGAGCTTTTTTACCAAAGCTGTGGTCAGATCATTGAAGCTTTACCCTGATGTTAATTCAATGATGGATGGAGACTATAAAATATCATATGATTATTGTGATATAAGCGTAGCAGTTTCTGGCCCTAAAGGTCTAATGGTTCCTGTAGTTCGAAATGCTGAAATATTAAGTTTTAGCGGAATAGAAAAAGAGATAGGTCGTCTGGCAATTAAAGCACGTGACGGAATGATCACAGTAGATGATATGACTGGAGGTACTTTTACCATTTCCAATGGTGGTGTATTTGGATCTATGTTGTCAACACCAATAATTAATCCTCCTCAGTCAGGAATTTTGGGAATGCATAACATTATTCAGAGGCCAGTTGCTATTAACGGTAAAGTTGAAATTCGCCCAATGATGTATCTGGCACTTTCTTATGACCACAGAATTATTGATGGTAAAGAGTCGGTTGGTTTTTTAGTTTCAATTAAAGAAGCTTTAGAGGATCCTGTTGAACTTCTGATGGATAATAATTCTAAACAGGCTTTCGAGTTATAAAAATAATTTTTGTTGAGAATAATCAATGACAGCTTTATTTTTTTTTAGAAAATCAGAGCCTATTATACCGTCAATTTTTTTCGCACCCTGAGAATCAAGCGTCATATTTACATGATTTAAATCAAGCAATACAAAAGCTTGCTTTCCTCTAAAACTTCTGCCTAGCTGAATTTTACATTCCGATGTCATAACTGCTTCCATTTTTCCTTCACTGGCTCCTGCTGCATCAAAAGGGTCTCCTTTTGTTTGCAACTCAAAATATTCTTCGAGTTCAGAATGTATACAGCTGTTTGATGCTCCAGTATCAATAAGTAGAATTGCGGCCTTTCCATTGATCTTAGCTTTACACAGAAGATGTTTTGTATTAGAAAAACTTATTCTAACGAAAAATTTAGATTTCATATCTTAATAAAAATAATCCTTCTATTTTGAATTAACTCAAGGTTTTATCACTTTAATTAAATTTGTAAAAAATGTCTTATGCAAATAATTGATACTCACACTCATCTTTATCTTGAAGCTTTTGATGCAGATCAAAATGAAGTTATAAAGCGAGCTAAAGATGCTGGTGTAAGTCATTTTTTTATTCCAGCGATAGATAGTAATTATACTGAACGGATGTACGCATTAGAAAAAAGTTATCCTAACCTAGTCAGTTTAATGGCAGGTCTACACCCATGTTATGTAAAAGACAATGTGGATGAGGAATTAGAAAAGGTATTTGAACAACTTAATACACGTTCCTTTTGTGCCATAGGTGAAATTGGAATAGATTTACATTGGGATAAAACATATTTAAAAGAACAACAAAAAGCTTTCTCAAGACAAATTGAATTGGCAAAGGAATATGAATTACCAATTGTTATTCATTGTAGAGATGCCTTTGATGAAGTTTTCGAAGTTTTAGGTCAGTACCGTTCATCAGAACTTTTTGGAATATTTCATTGCTTCACAGGTACAATAGAGCAGGCTATGCGTGCTGTAGATCTGAATTTTAAGCTTGGAATAGGAGGGGTTATCACTTATAAAAATGGTAAAATCGATAACTTTTTACACAAATTACCCCTGGATTCTATTGTTTTAGAAACTGATGCTCCATATTTAACACCAAAACCTTACAGAGGAAGAAGAAATGAAAGCGCATACCTAACCTTCATTTTAGATAAAATAGCAGAATGTTATAAGCTTAATAAAGAGGAAATAGCAGCAATAACCACAAAAAACGTAATGGAAGTTTTTAAATCTAAAAAAAATTAAAATTTAAAAGCAAATTTTTAAAAAAAAGATATTTTTTTCTTTTATTTGAAATACTGATATTTAGAGAGGTGGCCGAGTGGTCGAAGGCGCACGCCTGGAAAGTGTGTATTCCAATTGCATTGGAATCGAGGGTTCGAATCCCTTCCTCTCTGCAAAAATTAATATCATGTATTTTTTTTTTATCTTTAACCGCGTTTAATTAAAAGAACAAACATTATTTAAAATGAAAAAACTATTTATTACACTTACTTTATTAGGTTTTATTGTTACAGCTAATGCTACTACATTAACTCCTAATACAGCCACAACAGTGCCATCTTCTATGATACAAGATGAAGAAGCTCCAGAACAATCAGCATCGTTTACACAAGAATTAAAAAGCCGATTCATTGAAGGAGGACCAGGTTTCATGGGAATCGTATTGATTTGTTTGATACTTGGACTTGCAATTTCTATTGAAAGAATTATCTTCTTAAATCTTGCTACGACTAACTCTAAAAAACTAACTGAAGGCGTTGAGGAAGCTCTTTCCTCAGGAGGTGTAGATGCTGCTAAAGAATTTTGTAGAAATACAAAAGGACCTGTGGCATCAATATTCTATCAAGGTTTGGACCGAGTTGATGAGGGTGTTGAAAGTGCTGAAAAAGCTGTAGTTGCTTATGGAGGAGTTCAAATGGGTCAATTAGAAAAGAATGTATCTTGGATTTCACTTTTTATTGCCTTAGCTCCAATGCTTGGATTTATGGGAACGGTAATTGGAATGATCCAAGCGTTTGACAAAATTGAGGCAGCTGGAGACATGCAACCATCACTGGTTGCAGGTGGAATTAAAGTAGCACTATTAACTACTGTTTTTGGTTTAATTGTAGCTATTATTCTTCAAGTATTTTACAATTATATAGTTGCAAAAATTGATAGCATAGTTAACGATATGGAAGATGCATCAATAACATTAATAGATATCCTAGTTGCAAATAAAAAATAATTTAACATAACAGGAATACCATGAATATTCAAACAATTGTAAAAACTATTAGTGCTGTATTTGGTTTGCTCGGTGCTATATTTCTATTTAGAATTATTGGTGCCGGAGATGAAGAAATTAAAATGGCTGCAAGCATGGGTGACTTTGGAACTGTAAGTCCATTAGTCTCTCTTGCAATTGCTATTCTATCAATTACTGTAATAGTAACAGTTTTATTTTCATTGTTAAGCCTAGCATCTAGCCCAGAGAAATTAAAAAAATCTTTAGTCTTTATTGGGTGCTTTTTGTTGGTTACAGGAATAGCATATGCTATTTCTTCAGGGGTAGAAACCCCAATGAAAGATGGAGAAATGCTATCTGCATCAGGCTCAAGATGGGTAGAAACAGGTCTAAGAATGTTTTATATTCTTGCCACTCTTGCTATTTTGTCAATGGTTTTTTCGGGGGCAAGGAAAATTTTAAATCGATAACAAATGGCTAAAAGATCAGCACCTGAAGTTAATGCAGGCTCTATGGCAGATATTGCGTTCCTTCTACTTATTTTCTTTTTGGTAACAACCACAATTGAAACTGACAGTGGTTTAAATCGAAAGTTACCCCCTATGGAGGATCAAGTCGACCCACCGATAATTAGAGAGAAAAATATTTTTACTGTTTTGGTAAGTAAAAATGATCAACTTCTTGTTGAAGAGGAGCTAGCTGATATCTCAGATTTAAGATCACTTGCCATTGCTTTTCTTGATAATGGAGGTGGTGTAGGCGACGAAGCATGTGATTATTGCCAAGGGGAACGAGATGAGTCTTCATCTGATAACCCAGACAAAGCGATTATTTCATTAAAAAATGATAGGGAGACTTCTTACAAGGTCTATATAGCCGTTCAAAATGAGCTAGTTGCAGCCTACAATGATCTAAGGAATCGAGAGTTTGAGCGTCTTTATCCTAGCTTAGGTATTAATTTTGTAGCAGCTCAAAAACAAGCTGACGATCCAAGAACAAATGCAGATACAATGGAAGAGTTGAAGCCCAAGATAGCAGAAGTTAAGGCCATGTTCCCTCAAAAATTATCTGAAGCTGAATCAAATAAATTAAATTAAATTATGTCAAAATTTAAAAAGAAAAAAGGAGGAGATTTACCTGCAATCTCAACAGCCTCTTTACCAGATATTGTTTTTATGTTGCTATTCT
>PYIJ01144674.1_pt1 | contig 17600 bp, 19 predicted proteins | sample 3578051 | NCBI WGS metagenome assembly PYIJ01 (sample SAMN08408021, study PRJNA431606) | Marine metagenome isolate SA_KN192-05_S13_5m, whole genome shotgun... | biome: marine; feature: oceanic pelagic zone; material: water; isolation source: surface water sample, 0.2-0.8 um fraction ... | reverse complement strand
TTCTGTAAATAAAGTTCAAGAACTTAAAAATGAAGGACGATTTAATTTGATTACTCAAGCCGAAGTAACAGGACTTAACGGAAGTAATAAGCTTGAAAGTGTAAATATTACTCAAAAAGAAACCTCAAGCAACTTGGAATGTGATTATTTTATTCCACTATTTGGATTGACTCCAAAACTAGGGCCTATTGCTAATTGGGGTTTAGAAATTGAAAAAAATGCAATCAAAGTTGACAATACTTTAGATTATCAGACCAATATCCCCGGTATTTATGCTATTGGGGATGTAAATACTTATCCTGGAAAATTAAAACTTATTTTATGTGGATTCCATGAAGCGACCCTTATGTGTCAAAGTGCTTTTAAGAGAATTCATCCAGAAAAACGGAATGTGTTAAAGTATACCACAGTCACTGGGATTAGTGGTTTTGACGGTTCTCAAAAACAGCCAGAAAAATCTACCATAAAAAGTATTTTCTAGATGAGCACAAACATTCGAATTTTTTTGAATGATCGTGATGGTAAACGCCATGAGCTTATTGCACCTACAGACATGCAAATGAATTTAATGGAAGTATGTAAGGCCTATGAATTTCCTGTTGAGGGAACATGTGGTGGGATGGCATTGTGTGCATCTTGCCAGTGTTATGTAGAAAGTAAACACAAAATACCTCCTTGTTCAGATGATGAAAAAGCAATGCTTGCTGAAGCCTTTCATTTTAAAGAGAATAGCAGACTTGGGTGTCAAATTCATTTGATTCCTGAATTAGATGGTTTGGAAATTACATTAGCCCCAGAAGATTAAAACTTCCTTTAAAGAAAAATAAACAAAACAATAATAGCTCTTATGAATATGATTATTTTGTTTTAATATAGGGCTTTAATAAGGCTTTTGAAACTACTATAACTTTTGAATTAAATTATGAAACCAATTAATATATTACTGCTTTGTCTTATACTCTGCTCGTGTAGAGATAATTCCGAAAAAGTAAGAAAACCTGAACCAAAAAAGATTGAGAAAATTTCTTTTAAACCAATCACCGATGAGATTATTTCTAGTGCAGTACTTTACGAAGCCAACATACGTCAATATTCGAACGAAGGCACTTTTAATGCTTTTAAAGAAGACCTTCCTCTATTAAAAAAAATGGGAGTAAAAATTATTTGGTTGATGCCAATTAATCCAATTTCTACAACTAAAAGTAAAGGTCCTTTAGGCAGTTATTATGCAGTTTCTGATTATACAAAAGTAAATCCAGAGTTTGGTACTTTGGAAGATTTTAAATTACTAGTAAATAAAGCGCATCAATTAGGGATGTATGTTATTTTAGATTGGGTACCAGGTCATACTGGTTGGGATCACGTTTGGATTAAAAAACATAGTGACTACTATGTTAAAAACAGAAAAGGTGAAATTATAGATCCTATCGATTTTCGAACCGGAAAGTCTTTTGGCTGGACGGATGTAGCTGATTTAAATTTCAACAATATGGAAATGCGTGAAGATTTAAGGCAAGCAATGATATATTGGGTAAAAGAGGCAAATATAGATGGTTATCGTATCGATCAGGCATATGCTATTCCACAGGAGTTTTATGATAAAACTTTTGCAGCATTGAAAGCTATCAAACCTATTTTTCTTTTAGCCGAAACAGACATTTATCATCCTGGTGGATTAGGTTTAGTTAGTAAATTTAATGCTTCTTATGATTGGCCTGGTCATCATTTGTCTAAAGAAGTAGCTCAAGGTCAAAAGAATGCTATAGATTATTCACGTCATGTAAATCGAACTTTAAGACGTTATGGTTCGGATAATATTTTGGTCAATTTTGTTTCTAATCATGATGAAAATTCTTGGAATGGAACTATAGAAGAGAGTTATGGTAAAGCTGCACATGCTTTTATAGCAATGAATTTTACAATACCAGGAATGCCATTGATTTATTCAGGTCAAGAGTATGATTTAAATAAAAGATTGAAATTTTTTGAAAAAGACAGCTTTCCTAAAAAAAGAGGAAAGACAATGAATCTTTTACAACAATTAGGTGCTCTTAAAAATAATCACCTAGCATTAGAAAGTGGTGCTGAAGGTGGTTCTTTCAAGAGGCTTTCTACTTCAAAAGATTATCAAGTTTTTGCTTTTGAAAGATCAAAAGATAGAGATACACTTCTAGTCGTGGCGAATCTGAGTAAAGAATATGCTCAGTTTAATATGTCTTATGATGGTAATTTTAAAAGATTTCAAGATTTTAAAATTAAAAAACTTTCATCTTCTTATGAATATGTAATGAAACCATGGGAATTTTGGATATTGATCAAATAATAAAATTTAAAAATGATAAAACAATCATTAATAATATTCGTCATGAGCCTGATGTTTAATGCCTGTACAACATCAAAAAATACTCTAGTTATAGGTCACAGAGGGGCTAAAGGTCATTTAGCTGAAAACACTTTGCCATCTATAGATAAAGCTTTGTATTTGGGAGTAGATGGAGTAGAGATTGATATTTTTCGTTGTGCGAGTGGAGAGTTAGTTGTCTTTCATGATCAGACTTTGGAAAAATTAACAAATTCATCTGGATATATTGAGCAATTGGATTTAGATTCAATAAGAAAGATTGAAGTGTTGAATGGATTTACAATACCCACTTTGGAGGAGGTTTTGAATTTAATTAATGGCAGAGTTTTACTAAATATTGAACTAAAAGGATCAAATACCGCTTTCTTAACGGACTCCTTACTTCAAACCTACTTTAAAAAAGAAACTTGGTTACCAGATAAGATTTTGATTTCAAGTTTTAATTGGGAGGAGCTTAAAGTATTTTATAATTTAAATAAAGAAGTTCCAATTGCGGTGCTAACAGAAGATGACCCACTAGATGCTATTCCTATTGCAAAATCTTTGAACGCAATGGCAATTAATCCAAATTTCAAATTGCTTACCAAAGATAACATAGCCAAGATTAAAAAAGCTGACTTAAAAATCTTTACTTGGACAGTTAATCAACCTAAACAAATTGATGTTATGATGGACTTGGGTGTTGACGGAATCATCACAGACTTTCCAGAGCGGGTGATAAAAAAATAGCATTTTCTTTTAATTCAAATTCAAGATCTAATCATAGAATTAGTCGTAAAACTCAACGAAACAACTTTAGCATAAATAAGAAAGTAAGCTATATATTTGTATGGTATGGATGATACAAGATATATTTCCTCAACTACAAATTCACCTTCACCATTTTCTACAAAATGGGAAGCTCCAAGTAATATTGCTTTGGTAAAATATTGGGGAAAAAAAGAACCTCAGCTTCCAAAAAATCCTTCTTTAAGTTTTACATTGACTTCAAGCGTAACGATAACCGAAGTAATTTTTACTCCTAGTGATAAAAACTCTTTTGGATTTGACTTTTATTTTGAAGGAGCTCTAAAATTAGATTTTTATCCAAAGTTGGAATCTTTTTTTAAACAAATAAAAAAGTATGTTCCTTGGATAGATGCATATTCATTAAAAATAAGCAGTAATAATTCTTTTCCACACTCAAGTGGAATTGCTTCTTCAGCATCATCAATTGCAGCTTTAAGCATGTGTATTATGGATATGGAAAGAACCCTTTTCCCTCAAATTATCGATCCTGAGTTTAATCAAAAAGCTTCTTTTTTAGCTAGGCTTGGTTCTGGCAGTGCTGCCCGAAGTATAGAAGGACCTGTCACTTTGTGGGGTAAAAATATAGCTCAAGTTGATAGTAGTGATTTGTATGCTATTCCTTTTGGGAAAAACTTACATCCAGTTTTTACTGACTTCCAAGACACAATTATTTTAGTTGATACTGGAAGAAAAGCTATATCAAGTTCTAAGGGTCACGAGCTGATGTACAATCACCCTTTTTCAGATCAACGTTTTGTTCAGGCGAAAAATAATTTAGCTAATCTATTTCATGTCATGCAGACTGGAGATTTAGATGAATTCATTAAAATTGTAGAAACAGAGGCATTGTCTTTACATGCCATGATGATGACTTCGAATCCTTATTTTATTCTTATGCAACCGAATACCTTAGAAATTATTCATCGTGTTTTTGAATTCAGAAAGCAGACACAAATCCCGTTATGTTTTACCCTGGATGCAGGAGCAAATTTACATTTGCTTTATCCGAAATCAATAAAGAAAGATGTTCGTGCTTTTATTTCAGAACACTTGGTAATTTATTGCCAAAATGGTCAGTACCTTTTTGATGAAGTTGGAAGCGGTGCTAAAAAGGTGTAATTTTAAATAATTAAATTCTTTACCTAGCGAAAATGAAATCATTAGTTAACCTGTAAATCTCAAAAAAGAAAAAATCAATATGAGAGGACCTTTATTTTTTGCGAAAATATTGTTATTCGGGGAGTATGGAATAATTAAAGATTCCAAAGGGCTTTCCATTCCTTACAATTTTTATCGAGGAGCCCTAAAAATTCCAATTGATGATACGGAGTTTGATAAAAATTCCAATAAGAAATTATTAGATTTTGCAGCCTACCTAAAAACTTTGGATTCCACAATTATTGATTTTGATTGGGAAAAATTAGATAGAGATTTAGCCAGTAAAATGTATTTTGACAGTAGTATTCCTCAAGGTTATGGGGTAGGCAGTAGCGGTGCTTTAGTAGCTGCAATTTATGATCAATATGCTTGTTTTAAGATTACTGTTTTAGAGAATTTAACAAAAGAAAAATTGGGATATCTTAAAAATATATTTAGTCTTATGGAATCTTTTTTCCATGGAAAGTCTTCTGGTTTAGATCCATTAAATAGTTATTTAAGCTTACCTATATTGATAAATTCAAAAGAAAATATCCAAACTACAGGTATTCCTTCTCAACACAGTAAAGGTAAAGGCGCAGTATTTTTATTAGATAGTGGTAAAACAGGTAAAACAGCACCTATGATTTCCATGTTTATGGAGAATATGAAAAAAGAGAGGTTCAGTAATATGATGCGCGATCAGTTTATAAAATGTTCTGATGATTGTGTGGAAGATTTTTTAAAAGGAAATATAAGTTCATTGTTTAAAAACATCAAATCACTTTCTTCCCTAGTTCTAGCAAATTTTCAACCTATGATACCTGATGCTTTCCACAATTTGTGGCAGAAAGGAATCGATACAAATGATTATTATCTCAAACTTTGTGGTTCAGGTGGCGGAGGATTTATTTTGGGATTTACCCAGGACTTTGAAAAGGCTAAAGATTCCTTAAAGCAATATCCGCTTGAAGTGGTTTATCATTTCTAAAACACTCGATGACAGTTTCGGATTCCAATCAACATAACCTTCTCAAAATTCTGAGTTTGTTTAGTTTAGTTCGAGGCTATAATATCATTGTATTGGTATTGGCGCAATACCTAACAGCACGTTATATTTTAGACCCAAAAACACCTTGGCACATATTACTATTAGACTTAAGATTTTTTGCAATTGTTAGTGCTTCTTCATTGACTACAGCCGCAGGTTATATAATCAATAATTTTTATGACTCTGCCAAGGATCAAATTAATCGACCAAAAAAATTTATGCTTGAGCATTTGATCTCACAAAAACATCAACTTATACTCTATCTGGTCCTTAATATGTTAGCTTTTGTAATTGCAAGTGTAATTTCTGTATGGGTGGTGTTATTCTTTCTTTTTTATATGTTAACAATTTGGTTGTATAGCAATACCATAAAAAGACTTTTTTGGCTTAGCAATGTCTTTTCAGCTATTCTTATGATTCTTCCTTTTTGGGCTATAACACTGTATTTCAAAAATTTTGAAACTATTATTTTTTATCATGCAGCGTATCTTTTCTTTTTGATTCTAGCTCGGGATATTATTAAAGATTTAGAAAGCTTTATAGGAGACTGGGTCCATCGGTACAAAACACTACCTGTAGTTTTTGATCATATTACCGCTAAAGTCATTGCTTCCCTATGTATCTTACTAACTTATGTACCTAACTATTTAATTATTCAGCAACCTTTTGGATCTATACATTATTTCTTTTGGGCAAGTATTCCATTTTTAATTTTTGTTTTGATCTTTCTATGGTTTGCTCAAACTCAAAAGGCGTATCTTTGGGCACATAATTTTATTAAACTTTGGATACTAATAGGTGTTTTTAGTATTTCCCTAGTGTTTCGCTAGTATTAGATTAAAATGAAATCAAAGAAAATAGCCCCAAAAAGAAAACCTAATCAATTCAATGGAAAAGAAGAATCAATTCGATTGAATAAATACCTTTCCAATGCAGGGATATGTTCCCGTCGCGAGGCAGATGAAAACATAAAAATGGGACTAGTTCATGTTAATGGTAAAGTAGTAACTCAAATGGGTTTTAAAGTATTAACCGGGGATGAGGTAAAATTTGATGGTTCCAGAATTCAAAAAACGGCTCCCTTATATGTATTGCTTAATAAGCCTAAAGGATTTGTTTCGACTGCTCAAGGAGGTGTAATTAAAAAATCGGTTCAAGAATTAATCCGAAGTGTTGCTAAGATAAAAATTCCTCCAGTCGGAGATATGGGAAGGCCGATGACTGGATTATTACTTTTTACAAATGATGAAGATTTGAGAAAAAAACTAAGTCGATCGGCATCTATCCCTATGGTATATCAAGTTATATTGGATAAAAATGTTACCCCTGAAATTGTCAAGCAGCTAAAAAAAGGACATATTGTATTTGATAAGGAGGCTAAAATCAATAATATTAGTCACCTTGAAGGAAAATCTAAAAATGAGGTTGGTGTTGAAGTGCATTCGTTAAGTCCTGCTGTCTTGACTAAACTTTTTGATTCCATAGGCCTGAAGGTAATTCAAATGGATCGAGCAACTTTTGGAGGTCTAACAAAAAAAGACCTACCAAGAGGAAATTGGAGAAAGCTAAGTCTCAAAGAGGTAGGGTTTTTGAAAATGCTCCCCTAGAGGACCTCTTACTAATTCATAAAATAATACACCATAAACTAATAAGTATTCAAAAAACTGTATGGTAGTATTTACCTCAAATCCTGAGTTTCCATATGCACTATAGCTCCAAAAGACTGTCAAACTCCAAACTAGTGGATAAGCGTAACCACTTAAAATTCCAAAAAAGAGAAGATTGATAATATACCATGGATGAACCGTAGTCGAGATAAAAAAATAGCAGCTTAATGAAAATAAAATACTTTTGATGAGTGATTCAGCAGTTCGATTGGATCGAATAAAAGTAAATATTCCAACTAAACCTATTACAATAAAAGGGGTTACTTGACCCAATTTTCGAATGATATTGTAACCCTTTAGCTCATATCCTATAGTTCTTAAAATATTGTATAAACTCCCGTTAAATTCAAAAGTGGTAAACCATAAATCTATTGTATCCTTGTAATGACTTACCATATTACCCTCCCAAAAAGAAACCCATAAAATAACAGAACTTAAGCCAGTTCCAAGACAAAATAAACTGAACTTTCTCCAGCCTAAATAGTTATAAAATATAGGAACAAACAATAATGGAAGTAATTTTATGGCAACAGCAATTCCCATAAAAAGCCCCCCAATAATACCTCTTTTTTGAATCAAAAAGAATAAACTGATCAGCATAAAACAACACATCAAACTCTCACCATGCAAGTTTCCGATACCTTCAATAATCACAAGAGGATTTAAAAAATACCAAGCTATATTTGAAGGTTCAAAACTCAATTTTTTTAAGAACGAAATACCAAAAAAAAACAAAAAAAGTTCTCCAATAAAATAAATCAACCTCAGGATAACTACTCCATCTAAAAGATGATGCTGAATGAAAAAAGCTGCAAGCCGAAATAGGTATTGACTTGCCGGTGGATAATTTGAATAATTCTCAGCACTTAAAGAACCCATTTTATCGAAAAATAAATGCACATCAGGAAAGATTACAATATCGATTAAATTCTTGGGAGTATATAAATAAGGGTTCATTCCCAACTGCTGAACTTGACCGTCCCATAAATATCGGTAGAAATCTTGTGATAATTCAGGAAGGTGAAAACTAAAACACAAGCGTGCAATAATTCCTAATAGTAATATACTCCATAAAGTGTTATAATTTCTGATCCAATACCAAAGCAGTACAAAAATTCCCGAATAAAAACTAAGTAAAACAATAGTATCTGAACGTTTTATTTCATGCGAAAGAATTAAAAATGCTCCAATAATAAGAATTGGGATTAAAAAACGTAAAAAATAATTTGACATTTAGCCGGTTTTTCTCAAACCAAATATAGAAATACTACTGAAGCCAATAAAGAGTAAAAGATGAAAAGGTATTAACCAAAACTCTCCATTAGCACTTAAATCATAGGCGCTGTACAGTCCAAATAGAAAATAAAATGCAAAAATTAATTCGATTAGGGTATATATGGAAGTTTTCCCCTCTATGTATTTATTTTTATCTAAATCATTTTTTATCCCTTTTATATTGAATTTAGGAGTTCTGATAAACGGGCTTTTTTTGCCTAAATGTCCCTCTATAACAGCAACGGAGTTGTGAATTGAAAAACCAATTACCAAACAATAAAATAAAATAAATCTTTTTGTGAAGTTTATGAATGAAGCAATCCCAGAACCAAAAATAGTCTTATGAACAAACCAATAGCAGTAATAAAAAATCAGAGTACTGAAAATAAAAATACTACCTAAGTCAAAAAGAAAAGAAAGATGTTGAAATTGAGCTTTAATAAATAATACAGGCACACTTAATAAAGCCATAATCATTACATTCAAAAACATCGTACTGTTAAGTAAATGAACAAGAGCATTTAATTTCACCCCAAGTGAATGCTGTCTTGACCTTAGAACTTTTCTAATCATTTTTTGAAAATTTTCAGCACCTCCCTTATTCCATCTAAATTGCTGAGATCTAATAGCATTTAAGGTTATGGGAAGTTCAGCTTTAGTAACCACCTGATCAAGGTAAACAAATTTCCATTGTCTTAACTGTGCTCTATAACTTAGATCCAAATCTTCTGTAAGTGTGTCCCCCTCCCAATTACCGGAATCATAAATACATGATTTACGCCATATTCCTGCAGTTCCATTAAAATTTATAAAATATTCCTGCTGGTTACGCCCAATCTGTTCCAATAAAAAGTGAGCATCTAAAGCAAAAGCCTGAACTGATGTCCAGACTGAGTAATCTCTATTGATGTGCCCCCAACGAGTTTGAACAACTCCCACAGCTGGATTTTGAAACTGAGGCACAGTTTTAAATAGCCAATCAGAATCTGGTAAAAAATCAGAATCAAAAATTGCTATAAATGTCCCAGTAGCTGATTTTAATCCTTCTTTTAATGCACCAGCCTTAAAGCCCTCTCGATTTAATCGATGATTATGTTCGATTGGTATTCCCTTATTTTGATAAAATGCTACCAGTTTTTTGGTAAGACTCAAAGATTCATCTGTAGAATCATCCAGTACTTGAATCTGCAATTTGTCTTTTGGATATTTCAAGGCTGTTATACACTTCAATAATCTTTCTATGACATATAATTCATTATATATAGGTAGTTGAACAGTTACTTTTGGCCAACCTTTTTTAGGTTCCTTTTTGTTTGGGGGAATTATTTTTTTTTGATATTTCAAAAAATAACGAAGTAAATTTAATTGGGTTAAACTATAAATTAAAATTAAAATCAGACTTAAAGTGTATAACCCAAGAACCGAATACACTAAAAAAAATAATATAGGGTTAGTTATCACTTCCATCCTGAAAAATAAAAACTTCCAATCCATCCTAAAATCTTATATCCTGCCATTATCGTTCCCTTTAATGTTCCAGAAACTTTAGATATTCCAATACGTTTGCGGTAATGTATTGGAATTTCAGTATAAGTTATTTTTCTTTTTAAAATTTTCAATTGCATTTCTACTGTCCATCCGTACGTTTTATCCTGCATTTCCAAACTTTGCAATGTTTCCCATAAAATGGCGCGAAATGGTCCAAGATCTGAAAATCTACTTTTATAAATTAACCTCATCAATACACAGGCCAAAGCATTTCCAAAAATTTGTTGGGCTGTAAGTGAACCAGGCTCTCGAAGTGATTTTACACGTGCACCTAAAGAGAAATCAACTTTACCTTTTTCAATTGGCGCTATAATTTTACTAAGCTCTTCTGGAAAGTCTGAATAGTCGCCATCTAAAAACACAACGATGTCAGGAGGTTTATTTTTTAAATAAGAAATTCCCTTAAGGCATGCATATCCATATCCTTTTCTTTTCTCATAAAGGACTGTCGCATTTCGGTTATTTGAGATAATAGCAGAGTTATCTTTTGAACCATTATCTACTACAATTATTTCATTTACTTTTTTTGGTATATCGTCTAATACTTTTCCGATTGAAGATTCTTCATTTAATACTGGAATAATTACAGCAATTTTATTCAAAAACCAGATTTTTACTTTTTAAGTTCGATTTGTTGTTGAGGAACAATAAATTCATCAAAATACCAAGTTGAAGTAGATTCAAAAATTAAAAAAAAACAAATTCCAAAAGTTGTCAAAAGAATAAAAAGTAAAATTAAATTCAATTTTTTTCTTTTAGGATCGATTGAGCATTGATTTTGTTTTCTACGAAACGTTATAAAAGCAAAAAAACCTAGACATACTGCTATTATTCTTAACAAAACAGATCCAACTCCTAAACTACCGTCTTCCTGATAAAAAAAGTCTGCAAAAGATATTGCAACGACACCACCCATAAGTCCAAACATGAATAAAACAGCAGGGGCAACACAGCATAGCATTCCAGCTAAAGCCGACACTAAACCATATTTAAGTGACCATTTTATGACACTGGGATTTTTCATAAGAAAATATTATTATGTAAAAGTAGTTTTTATTGTTCATTTAAACTCCAGTCGTATTTTAAATATTTAATTTTTGCAAACTCTATTTTCAAGCCACTGTATTTTGATATAAATTCTAAGCGCTCTTTTTTGGATCCAAAATCATTCCCAAACCACAAAAAAATTCTTGACAGTTTTAAATACTTATCAGTAATTATATTTTTTGTGGTATCTAACAAAAAAAGATTTGTTGCTCTTATGAGCTGTTTTTCTAGTTGCTTTTCTTCATAAGCTTTATTAAGTAATTTTGGACAGGATTCGGAGGCGCAATTAATTGCAAAATGAATTCGAGGCTCTCCCATTTTACGAAGTATTTTATGTTCAATTTCTCCTAAGGTGTAAACTTTACCTTTAACTTCAAAACAATATTTATTCCACGGATTATATATTTCTTTAATACTTTTTAGAGGATAATTCTGTAATATTAATTGAACAGTTAAAGCATTATATGCGTTAATCCAGTAAGCTAATTTTGAATTTTTACTATCTATCTCAAGTGGAGGCATTTTTTCTAAAGTTCGGATATATGCATTAAGTTCTTTTTTTTCCGAAAGCCAATTTTTGTAATCTACTTGCCCTAGTTCATTAACATATTTTTGAAGCTGTTGATTCCAGCGGGTATGTTTGTTTTTTTGTCCGTTTACAGATAGATAACACAAAATAAAAATTAGAAAATAAAATTGTTTCATGGCATAATTTGGTATTTAGTTTCAAATTACTTCATCTTTATCCTAGGTTGAAAATGAAATAAATCATAATTTATTTTCAAAGTGCCTGAAATTATATCTTTAATCATTGGTTTTTTTGACATGGAGACTCACTCTATATTTCCTAAATTAACATAATTAAAAATCTCTTAACAAGCCTTTTATAATTTTAATCAATCCCCCTTCTCCTTTCTTAGCCATAGCCATGATATCAGTTATATCTATAGGTTGTAACTTATCTGGATCACAGATATCTGTCAAGACTGAAAAGGCTATGACTTTGATCTTAAGCTGATTGGCTACAATAACTTCTGGTACAGTTGACATGCCAACAGCATCGGCTCCGATAATTTTTAGGTATCGATATTCTGCAGCAGTTTCTAGTTGAGGTCCAACTACAGCTGCATATACACCTTGTTGGATTTGAATTTGCTGGTTATTAGCAATTGACAAAGCTCTTTTCTGTAAATTTTTACAATAAGGTTCACTTAAATCTACAAAGCGTTCTCCTAACAAATTCATACCCTTGAGAGCAAGTGGAGAGCCCCCTTGAAGATTAATGTGATCCGTTATTAGCATCAATTCACCTTTGTTAAAGCTAAGATTAACTGCACCAGCTGCATTACTTATTAGAAGTTTTTCACCTCCCAGAGCTGAAAATACTCGAACCCAATAGGTAATTTCAAAAAACTCATACCCTTCATAGAGATGAAAACGCCCTTGAAAAATTAAAACGTTTTTCCCCTCTAATCCCCCATAAATTAAACGTCCTTTTTGATAGGCTTGAGTTGAAATTGGGAAATGAGGAATTTCAGAATATGGAATCTCAGTTGCTATTTTAATATCGTCAGATAGTCTTTCCAACCCAGTACCCAATAAAATTCCTAATTCTATTTTTTGAATACCTTTTTCCTTTAAAAATTGTGTTGTGACTTTAATTTTTTCTTTCATCAAAATGCTGATTCAATCGTATTAAAAGGTCAAGGTGAGCACTTAAGTCTTTATATGTGTCAATATCCGTTTTTTCTTTTAAAAGGGCAACGCGTTTGGATTGTAAATCATTCATAGTATCTTCAAATACATCTTGGCCACCCCATCTTTTATTTTGAAATAGTTCAGGATAAAATTTTCTCATCCCAATAAGGTAATATCCACCATCTTTAGCTGGACCTAAAACTACATTTGTTGAGTCAAGTGCGCTCAGTGCACCTTCTATGATACCTTGATCCAAATCCCAAAGATCAGTTCCAATTCCAATAACTTTTGGATAACCTTGGTTAAATGCCCACTCGAAAGCATTTGCCATTCTTTCTCCTAAGTCGTTTCCTTTCTGTGGTTTTTTTGCAAAATCTTTAAAACAGCCCCTAAATTCGTTGGCATTTTTACCATTATAAAAAATTACAACTTTTAAAAAAGTATTTTGTAGAACACCTTCAGTGTTTGCTAACAATTTATGGTAAATCCAAAGTGCTTTCTTTTCTCCAATACTTTTGGCTAATCGGCTTTTTACTTTTCCTAATACTGGGGTTTTCGCAAAGACGAGGAGTAAAGATTCCAATATTTTAGATATATTAATTTAAAATACGTTTTAATTTAGAATTAAATTCCCATATAAGTTTAAAAATTATGATGATTTTGATTTCATTTTTTAACAGGGTATTTTTTTGTGTTTAAAAATCCTTGTTTTTTATATAAATCTTAATATGGCTATTTAACAAAAACAATTTTGTTTTTTAGTTTAAAACAATTTTATAATCTTGTAAAAAAAAACTTATGAACTCACCATATTATCAAAGTCAAGATTTAAAAAAGTTTAAAAATATTAGTGATTGGTCGCCTGAGCTCGGGAAAAAATTCTTTGACTATTACAATAGTGTTTTTGATGAAGGAGCTCTTTCAGCACGAGAAAAATCTCTTATTGCATTGGCAGTGGCCCATACGGTTCAGTGTCCTTATTGTATTGATGCCTATACCCAAGATGGTCTAGAGAGAGGGATTGATAAAGAGGAAATGATGGAAGCAGTTCATGTTGCTGGAGCTATTCGTGGTGGAGCTTCGTTAGTTCATGGTGTTCAGATGATGCAAGTATATGAAAAACGCAGTATGTAATGGCTGTAAAATCACTTATGGGTAGGAAGCATAAACTAGCTGATACCAATCGACAAATAGATTTTTTAAATAATGGAATTTTTGCTTCGGGGGATTTACCCTTATTTTCAAAAAAAATTAAGCAATCACAAGGTGGACCATTGCGTCCCAAAACTCTAGAGATCTTACAGTTAAATTTAGGTTATATGTGTAATCAAGTTTGTGCCCATTGCCATGTTGATGCTGGTCCTGATCGAAAAGAGATAATGAGTAAAAAAACACTAGAAAAATGTTTACAAATTTTAGAAAAAACTTCAATAACCACCCTTGACCTAACTGGAGGAGCTCCTGAAATGCATCCTGATTTTAGATGGTTTGTAGCTAAAGCTTCCCAAATAGGAGTTTCAGATTTTATCGTACGTTCAAATCTTACCATTTTAAGAGCTAATAAAAAATATTATGACCTGCCTGATTTTTTTAAGACCCACAATATTCATGTGGTTTCTTCATTACCATTTTACAAAAAAGAAAAAACAGATCGCCAAAGGGGCGAAGGTGTTTTTTCCCAATCCATTAAAGCACTCAAAGAGCTTAATAAAGTAGGTTATGGAAAAAGAGATAGTGGATTGCAATTAGATTTGGTATACAATCCTTCTGGTGCTTTTCTTCCTGCCGATCAAAAAGCCTTAGAAAATGATTTTAAAAAGGCACTAAAAAAAGAATTTGATATTGATTTTAATAAATTGTTTACAATCACTAATCTACCCATTAGTCGTTTTTTAGAATATTTGATTGCATCTGAAAATTACGAAGACTACATGCATAGTTTAATTGAAGCATTTAATCCTGCAGCTATATCCAATTTAATGTGTACTAATACCTTATCAGTAAGTTGGAATGGTTATCTATACGATTGTGATTTCAATCAAATGTTGGATTTAAAAGTAGCGAGTCCCTCACAGCATTTGGATAATATTGATTTACACCAACTCCAAGAACGAAAGATTTGTGTCTCTCAGCACTGTTATGGTTGTACAGCAGGTGCAGGAAGTAGTTGTCAGGGAAGTATAGTTTAAGTCCTATTTGCGAATGGACTGAATAAATTCCGGAATATGCTTAACCCCTTTATTTTTTAAAAATTTAATAAAGGCAGAACCAATGATAGCACCATTAGATTCTTTAATAGCCGATTGGTAGGTTACAGCATTACTGATTCCAAAACCCACCATAGTTGGGGTTTTTAAATTCATTTGCCGGATGCGATGGAAGTAGTCAGTTTGAGCTTTGCCAAAGGTGTTTTTTGCACCAGTTACACTTGAACTACTAACAAGATAGATAAATCCATTGGAAACTTTATCAATGTAGCGAATTCGTTTCTCAGAAGTTTGGGGAGTAATCAAAAACATATTGTAAATCTTATATTTATCAAAGAGAGCTTTATACTCCTCCTGATAGACATCAACTGGAAGATCTGGGATTATAACCCCATCGATACCTACAAGTTGGCAACGTCGACAAAAATTTTCAATACCGAATTGCATTATAGGATTAAAGTAGCCCATTAGTATAAGCGGTATGTCAATCTCTTTTCTAATACTCTCCAGTTGACTAAAGAGTTTTTCAGTATTCATACCGTTATGTAGGGCCTGGGTTGAACTTTCTTGTATAGTTGGTCCGTCAGCTAAAGGATCAGAAAAGGGCATACCAATTTCAACCATGTCGACTCCAGACTCTCGCAGTTTTTTTAAAATAGGAACCGTATCCTCTAATTTGGGATGCCCTGCTGAAAAATAAATAGACAACAGTTTTTTGTTCTCCTTAAATTTTTTGTCGATTCTATTCATTATAATTTAAAATAATTAATATAAGTATCCAGATCTTTGTCACCTCTCCCGGAACAATTAAACACGATAATTTCATCTGAACTAAACTTACGAGTATCGAGGGCGGCAAAGGCATGAGCGGTTTCTATTGCAGGAATGATTCCCTGCATTTGAGAAAGGATTAAACCCCAGTCCATGGCTTCTTGGTCAGGAATGGAAATAAACTCTGCACGCTGACTGCGAAACAAATGTGCATGCATTGGTCCTACTCCGGGGTAGTCCAGTCCAGCAGAAATAGAATAAGGTTCTGTAATCTGTCCGTCTGGAGTTTGCATCAAAAGAGTTTTACTTCCATGGATAATGCCTTCTTTACCAAGAGCAGAGGTTGCAGCACTTTCTTTAGATTCAATTCCTTTTCCTGCAGCTTCTACTGCTATGATGTTAACACGCTCATCATTGAGGTAATGATAGTATAATCCTGCAGCATTGCTTCCTCCCCCGACACATGCGATGACATAGTCAGGATAGTCACGACCTTCGACATCTTGTAATTGCCATTTGGTTTCTTCACTTATGACCGCTTGAAAGCGGGCCACCATATCAGGATAAGGATGAGGTCCTACTACAGAACCGATTATATAATGCGTATCGACTGGATTGTTAATCCAATCGCGAATAGCTTCATTTGTAGCATCTTTTAAAGTCTTACTGCCTGATTGGGCAGGACGAACTTCAGCACCTAACATTTTCATACGAGCTACATTAGGAGCCTGTCTTTTAATGTCTAATTCACCCATATAAATAATACATTCGATCCCCATCAAGGCACATACTGTTGCTGTCGCTACACCGTGTTGACCAGCGCCTGTCTCAGCAATAATACGTTTTTTTCCTAGGCGCTTTGCAAGAAGAATTTGCCCAATAGTATTGTTAACCTTGTGTGCCCCGGTGTGACAAAGATCCTCTCTCTTGAGGTAGATTTTGGTGTTGTATTTTTCAGATAAGCGTTTGGCAAAGTATAGTGGTGTTGGTCTTCCAACATAAACCTTGAGAAGCTCATCAAATTCTCTTTTAAAGGCTGGATCAGAGGTTATACTGAGGTAATTTTGTCTCAACTCTTCTACATTGGGATAAAGCATTTCAGGGATGAAGGCTCCACCAAAATCTCCGTAATATCCTTTTTCATCTACATTATAGTTCATCTAATTGCTTTTTAAATTGTCTTATTAGGTCAATATTTTTTAGTCCTGGAGAATACTCAAATTTACTATTTACATCTATGGCATATAGTGGTAATGTTGTATTAATCAAATTTTTAATTTTTATGAGTTCATTAGGCCCTATTCCCCCACTTAAAAAAAAGGGTTTTTCAGAAGGATATGCATTAAGTAAAGTCCAATCAAAGACATATCCATTTCCACCTGGAAGTTTTCCTTTGGTATCAAATAGGTAATAATCACAATAGTCTTCGTAATTGCTTATTTTGTTGTAATCAAATTGATCTTTAATGCTAAATGATTTGATTACTTCTACTCCAAATTCCTGAATTATAGAACAATAGTCAGGAGTCTCTTCTCCATGAAGTTGAACTGCTTTTAACTGGTGGTTTTGTACCGTAGACTGAATGAATTCAATTGTCGCGTCAACAAACACTCCTGTTTTTTTTATAGCTTCGGGTAGTGAAGGTGTATATTGATCAACATACCGGGCTGACGATATCCAAAAAATAAATCCTATATAGTTGGGTTTCAAATCTGCAAGAGATATAATATTCTTTTTTTCTCGCATGCCACAAACTTTCAGTTTCATGCCTCTAATTGTTTTATAAATGCCTGAGCAGCTGCTCCAGGATTATCAGTTTTCATGAAGTTTTCTCCAACTAAAAATCCTTGGTAACCAAAGGCTTTTAATTCTTGTATAGTCTCTACTTTAGAAATACCACTTTCTGATACTTTTACAAAATCATTTGGAATTTTTGATGCCAAGTAATGACTGGTTTCCAAAGAAACCCCAAAGGTTTTAAGATTCCGATTGTTAACTCCTAATAAGTCTAAGGTCGGCATTAAAGATTTTTCAAGTTCATCTTGATT
>PYIJ01186204.1_pt1 | contig 17649 bp, 18 predicted proteins | sample 3578051 | NCBI WGS metagenome assembly PYIJ01 (sample SAMN08408021, study PRJNA431606) | Marine metagenome isolate SA_KN192-05_S13_5m, whole genome shotgun... | biome: marine; feature: oceanic pelagic zone; material: water; isolation source: surface water sample, 0.2-0.8 um fraction ... | reverse complement strand
TTTATTTTTAAAAAATATGTTGATATTTTTAAGTAAATTGAGATGCTGATTTTCCCTATTAATCTTATTTTTTGCTTCTTCAGTGAGAAAGACTCTAACCACTCTTCTATTTGGGTTTTTTAAGGCTTCCGTGACCGCATGCTTTCCAACTATATATTCATCGAGGATGAAGAAATAACAAATGCAGATCCATCAAAAATAGTAAATTTAGGAATAGCCCAAGTACTTGAAGGAAGAAGAATCTTTTCAGAGCTAAGTGTAAGTGAAAATTTAAGATTAGGTGGTTTTACTAATGACAGTGCATCAACCGAAAATATGGAAAGAGTATTTGAGCTATTTCCAATTTTAAAAACAAGGTCAAAAAATATATCTGGTTATTTATCTGGTGGAGAACAACAAATGCTAGCAATTGGAAGAGCTTTAATGTCAGATCCAAAATACTTATTACTTGATGAACCAAGCTTAGGACTTGCTCCTAAACTTGTGGAGCAGATATCAGAATTAATTGTAGAGATAAACACTCAGGGTGTGACAGTATTACTAGTTGAACAAAATGCTAATATGGCGCTAAAAATTTCATCTCATGGTTATATCATGGAGACAGGAAATGTAGTAATGGATAACTCAAGCGAGAAACTTATGAAAGATAAAGATGTTCAAGAGTTCTACTTAGGACTTAATACAGAAGGAACCGAAAGGAAGTCTTTCAAAGATGTCAAGCATTATAAAAGAAAGAAGAGGTGGCTTTCATGAGTAATGTCATCTCATTTAATGATGTAAGTTTGAGATTCGGAGGAGTCCAAGCATTAAAGAATGTATCATTCGAGATTGAAGAGAATTCACTTTTTGCAATAATTGGACCAAATGGGGCTGGTAAAACTTCAATTTTAAATTGTATAAATGGAATTTATAAACCTACAAGTGGGTCTATTAATATTTTTGATCAAGATAGTAAAGATTTGCATCCTGACAATATTGCTAATTTAGGGGTGTCACGAACTTTTCAAAACATTGAGTTATTTGAAAATATGACAGCCCTGGACAATATTTTAATCGGGGCTCATAGGCATGTAGATTATGGTCCGGTAAGAAGTCTTTTATTTTCTAAAAAAGTAAGACAAGAAGAAGAAAAAGCTCGAAAAATCTCTGAAGATGTAATTGATTTTTTAGAGATAGAAGAATACAGATATTCATATATTCTTTCCCTTCCATATGGAATACAAAAGCGAATAGAGCTAGCAAGAGCTTTAGCTATGCAACCAAAAGTTCTACTTTTAGATGAACCAGCTGCAGGAATGAATAACGAAGAAACAGAAGATATTGCAAGATTTATATTAGATGTCCATGAAGAATTAGGAATTACCGTCGTACTGATTGATCATGATATGAATATGGTCATGGACATTGCTACAGATGTTGTTGTAATGGATTTTGGGGAAAAATTATTTCAGGGCAATCCTCAAGAAGCTGCCAAAGATCAAAAAGTAATTGATGCATACTTAGGAGTGGGTTAAATATGTTAACAATCCAAGAAATATTTGATGAAATAAAAACAAGCGGGGGATTAACGCCCTCAAGAAGATTAAGAGATATTGCTACTAGGTTTCCCGATCAAGTAGCTTTTAGAGACAAACGATTCGGTATTTGGAATGAGATTACTTATGGAGAATTTTGGACTCAAGTTCAGTATGTAGGCTCTGCATTAAATTATTTTGGTATTGAAAGAAGTGACAAAGTCGCCATACATTCCGAAAACAGACCTGAATGGTTGATTGCTGATATAGGCATTCAGTCACTTGGAGCAATAAGTGTAGGCCTATATCCAACAAACCCACCAGCTGAAGTCCAGTATTTATTAAGTCACTCAGAATCAAAAATTCTCTTCGCTGAAGATCAAGAACAAGTAGATAAAGCACTTGAAGTAAGTAAAGATGTTCCAAATTTATCAAAAATTATTTACTTTGAGGAAAAAGGACTTTTTAGATATGAAAGCGACAAGTTGATGAGATGGGATGATTTTTTAGACATTGGCAAAACTGAATATGAAAAAGATAAAAATTTTGTTACATCATCTATCGATCAAATAAAAAGTGAAGATGTGGCCTTAATGATTTATACATCTGGAACTACCGGTCCACCGAAAGCTTCAATGTTGTCTCATGGGAATATGGAATGGACTGCATCTATAATTCCAGAAATATCATTCACACCAAACATAAGTAACCCCGAATACTTATCGTATTTGCCATTGTGCCATGTTTTTGGAAGACTTGTTGATGAAATAATAGCCATTAACTCAATTGGTGTAATAAATTTTGCTGAATCCATAGATACGGTTCAAAGAGATCTTGCAGAAATTCAGCCATCTATCTTTCCAGCAGTTCCAAGAATTCTGGAGCGTATGCATGCAGGAACTTTAGTAAGAATGAAGGATGCATCTCCATTAAAAAAATTACTTTTTAGAACAGCATCTTTTTTTGGAAATATTACTGCAAGCAGAAGGCTGGAAAATCCAGACGATTTAATAGCTAAAATTACGAATTTTATCGCTCAAATTCTTGCTTTCAGATCTTTAAGAAAAAAATTAGGTTTGTTAAATGTGGATAATGCTGTATCTGGTGCAGCTCCTATTTCACCAGAGATCTTAAGATTTTTTATGTCCCTTGGTGTTCCTATTTATGAAGGATATGGTATGACTGAGAATTCAGCCATAGCAACTGGTAATACACCTGATAAGGTAAAACTTGGCACAGTCGGTACTCCTCAAGCTGGTACAGAAATTAAACTTGCCGAAGATGGTGAGATATTGGTTCGACATCCAGGTGTTTTTCTCGGGTACTACAAAAATGAGGAGGCTACGAAAGAAGTTTTGGACAGTGATGGATGGTTATACACGGGAGATGTTGGTGAATATGATGGCGAATTTCTAAAAATTATTGATAGAAAAAAAGACATAATTATTACAAGCGGAGGTAAAAATGTTTCTCCCTCAGAAATTGAAAACAATATTAAAACTTCTCCATTTATTAAAGAAGCGATAGTAATTGGTGACGACAGGAAGTTTTTGTCAGCATTAATTGGGATAGAATACGATATTGTATCTAATTGGGCATTAAGAAAAAATATTGCTCACACTACATATAGAAACCTATCAGAAAATGAAGAGGTTCAGAATCTAATTTGGGAAGAAATACAAAAAGCTAACGAATATACCTCTTCTCTTCAAATAAGAAAATTTAGAATGCTAACGAAAGAATTAGATCATGAAGATGGCGATTTAACAGCTACCCAAAAAGCAAAAAGGAATGTAATCATGGATAAATTTTCTGATTTGATAGAGGAAATGTATAAATGACAATCTTTTTACAAGCAACTTTTGAAGGCTTGTCACTTGGAGCAATTTATTCATTAGTTGCGATAGGTTTTGTTTTAATCTACAAAGCTACAGACGTACTCAGTTTTGCCCAACCTGCTTTGGCAGTTGTCGGAGCAGGGATAATAAGTGGGCTTGCAGTCGACCGAGGGGTACCTTTTTGGTTAGCGTTAATCATTGGTATAGTCTTTACTGGTCTGATAGGTTTACTAGTTGAAAGAACTTTCTTGAGGCCAATGGTTGGCGAACCAGTTTTTTCCGTAGCAATCCTTACAATCGGAATCGATATTTTACTAAGAACAATTTTAAATAAATGGATAGGAATTGACCCAAGGTACTTAGGTGATCCTTTTCCTAGTTTTGGAAATTTTGGATCTTTTGATGTAAGTGGTGTAACTCTAAAATATTTGGAAATTGCTGCCCTAATTACTGCACTGGTTTTAATCGGTATTTTAGGAGTATTTTTCAAACGTTCAAAATATGGTATTGCGATGCGTGCTACGTCATTCGACCAGGAGGCAGCTCTTGCTCAAGGCATTAACGTAGGTCGTGTTTTTGGATTAGTTTGGTTAATCGCTGGAATTTTGGCTGGCTTTTCTGGGTTTTTTATAACTGGAGGGTTTAACACTTTGACCCAAGCAAGTTTCGTATCTGCACTTCGTGCTTTACCGGCGGTAGTAATTGGTGGCCTTGATTCTATTGCAGGAGCTGTAGTTGGCTCCTTAATAATTGGACTTACTCAGGGTTACATTGCATATTATCAACTTCCCCTTGAATCGATTGTTGGTTTTACTTTAGGAAGTGGGTTTTCACTTATTGCTCCTTATTTAGTTATGTTTATTATTTTGCTAATAAAGCCAGATGGTTTATTTGGTACAAAAGAAGTTGAGAGAGTATGAAAAAAAGGCCAGATTTATACACCAATTACAGAAATGAATCTTCAATATTTCCTACTACATTCCAAAAATTTTGGTTTGGGTTGTTACTGGTCTCATCATTTGCTGCCCCATTCATTCTCTCAAGCTATTGGGTTTTACTAATTACAACCTCTTTGCTAATTGCTATTGCCTCCTGGGGTCTGAATGTCGTTTCTGGGTATGCAGGTCAAGTTAATCTTGGGCACGGGGTATTTGTTGGCATAGGTACTTATGTTTCGTCAGTACTGGGTGGAGTAGCTACTACAAGCGTAATAGGCTATGAACTTGATATGATTATTTGGTTGCCTCTTTCAGGATTAGCTGCAACTCTTATTGGAATAATTTTGTCACCAGTATCTGCTCGGCTAAAAGGATTAAATTTAGGATTGGTGACATTAGCACTTGTATTTATAGGATCACATTTTTTCTCAAATTTAAAATTCATTACAGGTGGAGCTGGTTTGGGAAGAAAAGCAGCAAAACTAACATTCATGGGTATAGATCTAGAAGCAGGAATTACAGTTGGTAATTTCATCCTTGAGAAAAATGATTTTATATATTTCTTTTCTTTAATTCTTTGTATTTTATTAGGATTGGGAGTCAAAAATATCACTAGATCTAAAATTGGAAGAGCTTTTTCTGCAATAAGAGATCGGGATATTGCTGCTGAGGCACTTGGTATTAATTTGTTTAAATATAAAATGTATGCTTTCGCAATTTCAAGTTTTTATGGGGGGATTGCTGGCTCTTTACTCTTTACTTTATCAGGAGGTGTAGAACCTGGAAGTTTCAGCCTTTTATATTCTATTACATTTGTTGCAATAGTAATTATTGGAGGAGTTGGTACTGTATTGGGTCCATTATTTGGAGCTTTCTTTTTTACAATGCTTCCTGGAATAATACAAGCTTTATTGCATGCATTTGGGGTTGGCGATGCTGGGTTTATATTCAATCCGGCAGAGATCGAAAGAATAGTTTTTGCCTTTTTTATCATCTTTTTCTTGATATTTGAACCAAGAGGTATGTGGGGTATTTGGTTTAGGTTACGAAATTATTTTAAAGCGTGGCCTTTTTCCTACTAACTAAATGATTTTCTAGTAGTCTGAATATATTAGTACTAATTAATAAGGGGGAGAAAATGAATTCATTGCGAAAGCGAGGAATTATTATATTTTCAATTCTTTCCTTGGTAATTGTTGCTTGCGGAGGAGCTGAAGAAGAAGTGGTTGAAGAAACCGTTGAAGAAGTGGTTGAAGAATCACTTGATTCTCCAGCTGTTACTACTGCAACAAATATAACGACTGGTAAAGGTGTTAGTGAAGAACCTTGCCCAGCAGAAATTGGAGGAGTGCCAACAGGTGCCGATCCAAGTAAAGGCTGTATATATCTCGGGTTATTAAATGACTATTCGGGACCTTATGCACCTGCTGGACCAGCTCTTGAGGTTGCACAAAGAGCATTTTGGCTTTGGGCAAACTCAGCAGGAGGAATTGGAGACTATAGCGTCGCTATAAGAGAAGGTTTTGATACGGGTTATAACCCACAAAAACATCTTGAAGGTTACGTTTCCATGAAAGATGATGTTGCTGCATTAGCAATGTCACTTGGTACACCACAAACTTTATTCATTCTTGATGAAATGGATAAAGATAATATGATTGGTGTTCCTATGAGTTGGTGGTCAGGTTGGTCTTATAAATCAGCTGACAAAGGGCTAATCATTGAGTTTGGAAGCCAATATTGTGCAGATGGAATGAATGGTGTCGATTGGTTACTAGCAAATATTAATCCTGGTGTTAAGACCATTGGAATTATGGCCTTTGCAGGTGATTATGGATCTGACTGGGCAGCTGGTGTAACAAAAGCTGCTGAAGCAAATGGTTTGGAAGTTGCATGGACTTATGCACCTCCATCTACAGAATTTGACGTTGCTCAAGCTGTTGGACTATTGGTCACACAGCCTGTCGATGCATATTTCCCAGCAATTGGAGCTACACAAATGGCTCAAGTTGCGGGTGGTGCTGCTCAACAAGGCATAACACCATTAGCAATGCTTGCTGGACCATCATTTAACAGTGCATTTGTCCAAGAAGGATTTGCGCTTAAAGGATTGTTCGAATCAGGTGCAATATATGCAATGGGCTTAGGTGTTGCTCCATACGAAGCAGATACACCTGGTCATGCAATAATGAGAGCAACAATGAGTCAAATCCTTGATAGTGCAAACTCATTCCTAGTTGCTGGTTGGTCATCTCAGTATCACCTAAAAGGAGTTCTTGAAGCTGCTTATAAAGGTGGAGATATATCAAGAGCAGGTATCAGAAGAGCAGCCGCAAATGTTACGGTTGAATCTGATGGAATGTTCCCAGCACGAACATTAGGACAAGATAGAGCTGATAAAGCAGCTTATATTGGAATCCCAGATGGAAATGTTCCTAGTGGACAAACCGTTCTAGCATCCAAATATACTGGACCTTCAGCAGGTTCATATGATTGGGAATCAGGACCTTGTTCATAATTTAAATTATTAAATATTAAAAGAGCCGGCTAAGCCGGCTCTTTTTTTATATAAAATCATCTAAATTAGTATTCATGTATGGAAAAATTTTTCAAAAAAAATAAACTTCTTAAAATTACTTTAATTACTTATACTTTCCTGATATTTCCATTTGGATTTGCAAAATCAGATTATTACTTTATGTCACCCGGACCTCCTTATCAATGGAACATTGAAATCGAGAATGTTAAAACTTACGAATATGATGGAAACCTTTATCAATTAACCGTTCGGAGAGATGAGGCAAATTACTTTGTATATGCTTGGGCTAGATTAAATAGTCAGGTTGATTTATATCCTAGAGAAGTTATTTTACCTGATGGTGTTACACCTCAAGAACTATCAGAAATAAGTATACAAAATATGGTGACTTCTGAAAATGTGGCAATTGCTGTTGCCCTTGATTCTTTAGACTATGAAATAGAGTCAGAGGGGGATGGTGTTTTAGTGGTTGGTCTGCTTGATGATTCACCAGTAAAAGACAAACTTATTAAAAATGATTTAATTATTTCTATAAATAATGAATTAGTAAGATCAGCTTCCGAATTTATATCAATGTTAAGAACGTATGAAATAGGAGACATCGTAAATATTGGGTTAATAAGGAACGAACAAGAATTAACCATTGAAACAAAACTAATAGAACATGTTGAGTACGAAAATGAGCCTATGGTTGGATTTTTAGCTTCTACGCCAAATCAACAATTTATCTTTCCTTTTGAAGTAGATATTAAAACTGGAAATGTTGGAGGTCCTTCAGCAGGAATGATGATGGCTTTAAATGTTTACAATTTACTAACCGAAGATGATATAACTAATGGAAAAAAAATTGCTGGAACTGGCACAATTGAAATCGATGGATCAATTGGACCTGTCGGAGGGGTAAAGCAAAAAGTTATTGCCGCAAAAAGAGCAAATGCTGGTTTAATTCTTGTACCAACTGCTAACTATGAAGAAGCTAGTGTTTTCGCAGATGATAATACTCAAATTGTTGCTGTTGATTCTTTTGATAATGCATTGAATGTAATTTTTGACTTTAGTTCACGTTAAAGACGAAACATAAATACAATTAATTGACATGGTAAATATTGGAAATCTAAATACAAATTCTGAACGAAGGGGTTTTTCTTTTGTTGTCTTCATCGCAATTATTGGATTTTCACTTGCAAGAGGTATCGCAAATTTTTATACAAACTACTTATGGTTTGATTCTGTAAATTTAGAAAGTGTCTGGATTAAAATTCTTTTCACCAGATCAGCACTTGTTGGAGTAACTTCTCTAGTTGCTTTTATATTTATATTTTCAAATCTAAGACTTGCAACTAGAGCAACCCCAGTAATGGATATATTTGAAGCATTTGATTCAGAAGATCCGTTAGCAAGGTTTAGAAATTTTGTAAGTGAAAGATTTGCAAGATTTAGATTGACTGGTGCAGTAGCTCTTTCATTATTTTTAGGAGCAGGTGCATCTTCACTTTGGGAACAAGTCTTACTATTTTTAAACAGAGAAGAATTTGGTGTTGCTGATCCTGTATTCGACTTTGATGTTGCTAGCTACGTATACGGTCTTCCACTTTACAGACTTTTTGTTTCTTGGGGTTTTCAGTTAGTTACAATAACCTCTTTAGTAGTGATTTTATATTTTATTGCTACAGGAGCACTTCAATTAAGGCCTGGAAGATTACCTGAAGTCAGTAGTGGAGCAAAGGCTCATTTATCAGTTTTACTTGCATTCATAGCTCTTTTGAAAGCTGTGGCGTACAGACTCGATGCTTTAGAACTTTTATATTCTCCTCGGGGCAAAGTATTCGGTGCAAGCTACACTGACGTAGTCGCTCATCTACCAGCACTGAATTTATTAATTCTCATTTCATTATTTGGCGCAATACTTTTACTCGTGAACATTAGGAGAAGGGGTTGGCTTCTTCCTGCAACAGCAATTGGCTTATGGCTAGCTGTATCAATTATTGTTGGGGGAATTGTTCCATCGGCAATTCAAAGGTTTAGAGTTGTTCCAGATGAATTGAATAAAGAATTACCTTATGTTGAAGAGCACATTGACTACACAAGACTTGCATATGGACTTGATAATATTGAAGAGAGACAATTCGAGGCGTCGCCAAGCTTATCACAAAATGACATAAACGATAATACTCAAACAGTTGATAATATCAGACTTTGGGATCCAACTGTTTTGGCAGAAACGTACAGTCAGCTTCAAGAAATAAGAGCTTATTACGCTCTTGATGAGGTAGATGTAGACAGGTACGTAATTAATGGAGAGCTAACTCAGGTGATGGTTTCTGCAAGAGAATTAGATCAAACCAATTTACCTGCTCAAGGTTGGGTCAATCAAAAATTGCAGTACACCCATGGATTTGGGGTCGTATTTAGTCCCGCAAATAACGTAGCAAGCCAAGGACAACCAGATTTTTACGTCAAAGGCGTACCAGCGAACACTAGCGTTCCAGAACTTGAAGTTGATCAACCAAGAATATACTTTGGTGAGTCAGCTGACTCAGATGACTATGTTGTAGTTAATTCTCTTCAAGATGAGGTTGATTATCCACTCTCTACAGAAGGTCAATCTGTAGCTTATACAAATTATTCAGGAGATGGTGGTGTTGGAATTGGTTCATTCTTTAAAAGACTTGGGTTTGCACTTCGTTACAGTGAATTAAACCTCTTAATTTCTAATCAGCTAGGAGATGGCTCGAAACTAATTATGGAAAGAAACATCATAAGTAGAGTTAAAAAAGCAGCTCCATTTTTATATTCGGATAATGACCCTTATTTAGCATTAGTTGATGGCAATCTTTTTTGGATAATTGATCTCTATACATTGAGTGACAGATATCCCTATGCTCAACCAGCTGATACAACAAGAATTAATGATAGATCAGGGCTACCTGGCAATTTCAACTATATTAGAAATTCAGTCAAGGCTGTAGTCAATGCATATGACGGGACTATGAAATTTTATATATTTGATGAAGAAGACCCTTTAATTAAATCCTACTCTTCAATATTTCCATCACTTTTTGATAAAAAATCAGATATGTCTGAAGATTTGCTCAATCATATTAGATATCCTGAAGATCTTTTCACTATTCAGTCTGATATGTACAGAGACTACCACATGAAAGATCCGAGAGTATTTTATGCAGATGAAGACCCATGGGAGATTCCCACTGATTCATCTACCACTCCAAGGCTTGCTACTTTAAGAGGTGAGTTTAGTGAGATTGGATTTAAACCAATGCTTCCTTATTATTTACTGATGTCTCTACCTGGAGAGAGTGATTTAAGCTATTTAATTTTTCAACCATTTAATCCAGAAAACAGACCGAATATGCAATCTTTCTTAGTTGCTGATGCGGACCCAGAAAATTATGGTCAAATTATTGATTTCAAATTACCAAAAGGTGAGTTTGTTGATGGACCATCACAGGTCTCAACGAGAATAAATCAAGACCCAGATATATCTCAGATTTTTACTTTGTTAGATCAACAAGGATCAAGTGTTATAAAAGGTAATCTTTTTGTAGTACCAATTAATCAATCAGTCCTTTATTACCAACCAATTTATCTACAAGGTGAGCAAAACCCACTCCCAGAATTTAAATTTGTCGTTGTTGTCTTCCAAGACAGAATTATTATGGCAGAATCTCTAAGTCTTGCTCTAGAGGGAGTATTTGGAGATCTTGATATAGATATAGATTTAGGCACAGATGACTCTGAAGAGACAAGTGCTATTGATTTATTAAACAAAGCAAATCAGTTATTTGATCAAGCACAGAAGGCTTTAACTGATGGAAATCTTGGTAGATATCAAGACTTAATTATTGAAGTAGAAGAGTTGGTCAACAGAGCTATTGAAAGCTTAAATCAAAAATAAAAAAGCTTGAGTTAAATAATTTCTTAATTACTATTGATATTCAGCGCGGGGTGGAGCAGTCTGGTAGCTCGCTGGGCTCATAACCCAGAGGTCGTAGGTTCAAATCCTACCCCCGCTACCAAGCTATCTTATAAACAGATCTATTAAACGTTTTCTACCAGTTGAGGCTGCAATTAATTTTAAAGTGAATAATCCCATTGCTCCTAAAAAGCTGAGAGTTCCGAGAACCAAAATAATTCTCCAAATTAATATCGCATCCATAATCTAATTATACGCAGAAAATATTTTTGTATTAACTTACGTAATCAAGAATCATTTCGTACGTCACTGGACCATTAAATGTATGCAATACTTCAAAATTTTTATCTAACAAAAGGGTGGTCGGTATGCCGCTCCAAAAAAATTGAGTAATAAATGCTTCAATTTTATCCTGTGATAATACATTCTGATAAGTTAGATTTTGTTCAAGGATAAATTCTTCAGCATTACTTTCTGAATCATCAACTAGTAAACCTATCACATAGAAATTCCCAGTATCGTGTAATTCTTGGAGGTAGCCTACTTCTTCTATACATGGAGTACACCACGTAGCCCAGAGATTAATAATCACATATGACTCTTCGGCAATTTGAAAATTAGTATCTAAAACTTGATTAATATTCGATAAATCAATTTTTTGATTGCTTGGGAGAATCTCCTCATCGACAGTTTCATTATCAAAAAATACTGAAACAACTCCAACCAGGACTATCAATGCAATTAAGATAAAATTTCTTTTCAACATAATTTCAATTTAATAAAGAATTGAACATAAAATACATAAGTATGAAATTTGAAAATGTTATTTATCCAGGATTCAATAAAACCTTTGAGGAACTTGGTTGTTTCAACTTAAACAAGAATAACGAGTTAGAGGTTTTTGATTATTTCAATATTGATTGGGTCCAATCTGCTGTTACTGAAATGATTAAAGAGATAGATAGCTCTGTTCCTTTGAAATTTATTGAGCCAACAACTGATGATATGGCTTCAGCTAGCAAGTTGGTCAATGCAGATCTATCTATCGAAGATGTAAAGAAAAACTTCAATGTAGGAAAACGAATAATTGGTATTTCCTCTGGAAAAGGTGGAGTAGGGAAGTCAACAATCTCATCATTGATTGGCATGGGTTTCGCAAAGCAAGGAAAGAAAGTAGGCATATTAGATGCTGATATTTGGGGCTATTCAATACCCAAAATGCTTGGTGCTAAATTTCCACCAATTCCTTTTAACAATAGAATTTTTCCATCAAAAATAAATGGCTTAAATGTAATTTCAATGGAATATTTTGTTAAACAGGATGAAGCTGTAATTTGGAGAGGACCAATGCTCCACAAAGCAATAGAACAGTTTTTGTATGAAGTCCTATGGCAAGATATTGATATATTGTTAATTGATATGCCGCCTGGAACAGGGGATGTCTCAATATCATTATCTCAATTTTTAAATTTCTATGAAACAATTATTGTCACTACACCTCAAAGTAATGCAACAGCAGTAGCTGAGAGGGCTGGAATAATGTCACAAAAAGTTAATTCAAGCATTATTGGAGTTATTGAAAATATGTCATATTTAGAAAATGGCAAAGAAAAATTATTTCCTTTTGGACAAGGCGGGGGAGAAGAGCTTTCCAAAAGACTAAATGTAGATTTTATAGGATCTCTTCCTCTCTACAACAACGTATCTCAATATTCGGAAAGTGGCAATTTGGCTGAATTTGCATCTGATGAAAATTTTTCAGTCATTGAAAATATGGTGAATGCAATTAACAATATAGCTCCTAAGAAAAAACCTATAAATTTAAAAATTAATTAATTACTAAACAAATAATTCCGAGTAAAAGACAGTAGTATCCAAAATATTGAAGCTTAGAATTTGTTGTGAAATCCACAAGAAGTTTTATTGCAACTATTCCAGTTATCATTGCAACTATTGTTGGAAATATAATTCCTGAATTAAGTTCATAAGACTGAGTCACAAACGTGAGGCCCCAAGCACCAAAAATTGTTGGAATGCCAAGAAGTAAAGAAAAGTAAATCGCATCTGCTTTCTTCATCCCAAGATACATCGCAGTAATTAATGTGACACCTGAACGGGATACTCCTGGTAGTAAAGCAAAGGATTGAGCCAATCCAATTAGAAATGCATTATTTACGGTCAACTCTGAAATTGAAAACGATTCTTTGTTATTAATTTTTTCTGAGAATATTAAAAGTATTGAGAATAGGAGGTATGAGATTCCTGTTACTAAAAGAATCTGGGGACTCTCATCTATGGTGTTTTGGATTGGGGTAAAGAAACCAACTAAAGCTGCTGGTATCACACCGACAATTACCACTTTTAGAAAAAATAAAAAAGTTTCAGTACTTTCAAATATTTTTCTTATTCTTTTTCTATAAAATATCAAAATTGAAAATAGTGTTCCAATATGTAGAAAAGCAATATCATTTGTATTTAAATTTATATCTTGGCTTAAAGACGACAATATTACTAAATGACCGCTTGAAGAAATTGGTAAGAATTCTGTTATTCCCTGTAATACGCCAGTAAAAAATTCAAGCATCTATTTTATACTAGCTAAATGCCAGTCGTTGCAATCACTACATTTATAAATATTGAATCGTTGATTATATTCTGATTCAGCCCAACCACGTTCTTTTCTGGCCTCGTTTTCAGACTTAAATCTCTTTTTAGTACAGTTATCAATGATCATTTATCTCAAATACCACAATAAATTAAAAATACCTTAATGGAATAAAAACTTAATTTAATTTAAATCGGTAGAATCTAATCATGAATATTGTTGCAGTGATTGTTTGTTATTTGATTGGTTCAATCAATTTTGCATACCTTGTTGCAAAATACAAAAAAATCAATATTCAGGAAATAGGTAGTGGTAATCCTGGCTCATCCAATGTTTTACGCGCACTTGGTAGAAATTATGCAATTGTTGTTTTATTAGGAGATTTATTTAAGGGAGTAGTGCCATTTCTCCTTTTTGGAATACAAACAGAGAGTATTATTTATGGGGTTATGGCTGTGGTAGGTCATTGTTTTCCGATTTTTTATAAATTTAAAGGTGGAAAAGGAGTTGCTACTTATTTAGGGACTGTTGTAGGTTATATAATTTTTCTTGCACCAGATTTGGATATCCTTTTTTGGCAGTTTTTCTTTATTCTCGGATTTGTTGTGCTTTATTTCGGAATATTCTATATTTTTAGAATTTCTGCAATATCTAGTCTGATTACTTGTACAGTTGGTGCACTTTATATCATTTTTCAAGAAAATACAGTGTTAATCACAGCGTCACAGATCCTAATTGTCGTTTTGATTTTCTATCAACATCGGGAAAATCTTTCAAGACTATCAAAAGGTGACGAGAATAAATTTTAGATTTCAAGAATAATAATTTATTTTGTTGTAATATATTTTTAAGAAGAGTTGAGGCAGGGCTATGAGTTCAACATTAGTTTTAATAGGATTATTATTATCGCTTTCGATGGCGGTAATCCTTCCTGAAGTACAAATTTCAAAAAATCAAAGCAACTACTCCTTTATGATCTCTCGTGAATATGATTTTATGGTCAACAAACAGAGAAGAGGTTATTTGGTTCTTGGTTTGATAGCAATTTCAACTTTTTTCATATCAATTCAAACCATGTCTGTTCCAATTTTTATAGCTCACCTCGTATTTGATGTTATCTTTGGCGTTTATGCATTTCTCTCATTTCAAGTAAGAAGATCTATGCAAATGCAAAATAACTTAATTCTTGGAAATCAACAAGAAATGAAAAAGGTAGAGGAAGAAAGCTACTTAAAAGAAGCTGTTTAAAACTTGAAATCACCTGAGCAGATTACAAATAGTCTCGTTAAAGAATTTGATAAATTAAACGAGATTAGAGAACAGTCCTTAAAACTCTCTAGAGAAATTATCAAATCTTGTTCTAAATCTATACGAAATGTTCATAGAAATGATTTAGCTGAGGCTAAAACGCATTTAGATGAGGCAAATAATAACTATAAAAAATTACAAACTTCACTTAAAGATATTCCTGAATTACGTTTTGCAGGATATGTAAATGATTCTGAGAGGGAATTAATTGAAGCATTTTTAGTCTATGAGTTTGAAAAAAATAATATACTTCTCGAATTTTCTACAATGAATGTTTCAGCTTCAAATTATATACAAGGACTTGGCGATGCCATTGGAGAGTGGAGAAGAAAAGTACTTGATAAATTAAGAAAACTTGAAATTGAAGAAGGGGAGAAGTACTTGGATGTAATGGAGTCATCTATGGAGATATTTAATGAACTTGACTATCCAGATGCCCTTACAGGAGGTTTAAGACGCTACGCTGACACAGCAAGAGCGATTATTGAGCGAACTCGCTCAGATCTCACAAATGCTATAGTAAGTGAATCATTACGTAAGGAATTAAAAAATAACGAATGAACTACAAATACATTACTGGAGACAATTTAGAAATTACAAGTTCGGGGTGGTCTGAAGGCACTGTCCTACAAGACATATATCCAGACTCTTCTTTTGTAAGTGGTGTGGAAAATCCACAGAGCATGAAGATGGTTCCAATTATCAGAGATCAAAAAATATATGCTAAATATACATTTGAGAAAAGATTTGAGGGAGGACCAGGTCTTGTTCATGGAGGAATATTATCAACTGTCCTAGATGAGATGATGGGTTACTCTACCGTTACCCATAATCTATGGTGTGTTACTGCCAATCTTGAAGTTAACTACAGATCACCATGTCCAGTGGAAGAAGAGTTTGAGCTAAGTGCCTGGGTTACGAGGATCGATGAGAAAAAGATTTATACCGAGTCAACAATATTTTCTGGAGAAAACATACATGTTGAATCTTCGGGATTATTTATAAATTTAGGTCAAGATCGCGCACAGACATTCTTTATAGCTGATAAGAACTATCCGTAATCTATATCTTCGAAGTCAAAAAGTGGCTTGTTGATTGAATAGTTATCATTGGATTCACTCCAGAACATCTTGGAAATACCGACGAATCTACAATAAAGACATTATCTAATCCATGAACTTTTCCATTTAAGTCTGTGACACCTAAATTTGGATCAGGGTTCATTCGTGCAGTACCCATTTGATGTGCTGAACCAAGCAGCATTCGGAAAGGTTGATTTTTAATAGCTTTCACCTTATTCAAGAATTCTTCAATATCTTCATTTGAAGATTTTTTCCAATGCATTGTTGGTGAAGTTGCAACCATAATCTCTTCTGCACCAGCTAAATAATTTGCTCTTACAAGGCTTTCCATTCCGTGCATCAAATTGTCATGATCAAAATCGTTTAAATTGTAATCCCATAAGTGTTGAGGGTTTTTATTAATTATTGAACCAGAACTTGTATCTGAGGTAAGAACAATTCCTCCAGACCAATACTTATAACTTTCAATAAAATCATCAAATTTATCATTATTATTTGGAAAAAACGGAAAGAAAAGACTTGGATGCATTGGTAACCCTTCCAAAAGGTATCCATAATTATCTTTCCTAAACAAATTATCGTCCGAATGAATACCCTGCATGGTTCCTGCCCATGGTTTTTGCTCTTCTGAGAACTTACCTGCAACACCTGAAACGGGATGAAGTTTTAAATTGTGACCAAGTTGTTTATTTTTATATCCACTATCAAGCAGAATTTTAGGAGTATTTAGTGAACCGGCTGCAAGTATGACTTTATCAACCGCGACTTTATGTAATGTGCCATTATTTTCAACATTAATGTGTGTTGCTTTTCCATTTGCTATATCAAGACTTTTGATATTGGTATCGCTGAATACATTTTCAGGTTCAAATTTATCTTCTGAGAACCAAACTTTGTTAGTGGAGTTGATACTTTCATCGTAACGACCAAAGGTACTGAAGCCAGATTCTGTGCAATCTGCATTACTGGTATTCCTTGGGATAATTTTATAACTTAGATCATTGAGCTCTAAACCCTCAGCCAATTTCTCTTCTTTTTGTGGGATTCGATTATTTTCTACATCAACATTTAATTCTTTACAGACATAATCCATACTGCTTTTAAATTCACTTGAATTGAAATAGTTATTTTGTCCAGTAAGGGAATCCCATTCATCTAATATTTTGTCAGGTGTTCGCAGAGAAGTTGTCCAATTTACACTAGTACCTCCTCCAATTCCCATTCCTGCCAAAAGTAGGACTTTGTACCCTCTAGTTTGTTGTATTGCGTTTGTGTCATAGAAGTTGTGATATCCGAATGTTTCATTGTTTGTCTCACCATTTCCGTAACTACCTTTTTCGAAAAGACCTACTTCATATTTTTTATTGAGTACATTAGCTGCGACACCTCCACCTGAGCCACTACCAATTACTGCTACTTCTATACTTTTTGGAATAGATACGTCTTTTTTTTCAATTGTCGTATTTTTATAGATTGGGTAATCAAGGTATTTATACACTGAACCTTCACCATCAAGCGACCTTGCTGTACTTAAACCAAATAATGCTGTCATGCCTGAACCAAGTTTTCTGAGTAATGACATGTTGGAGCTCTGTAGATTTTTCACAAATTTAGGAATATTTTTGTCTTTTATAAAGACCTTTCTTACTCCAAAAGAAAAAATAAAAAAGACTATTTTTAGCAGTGTGATTTCTGATCTATCAGGAAAATTTTTAAGGATAAAATTGAAGTATTTTTCTGAGTTTTTTGTTTCATCTTCATTGAAATTTGGGTACAAACTAGAAAAAATGATCCTAAATGATTTAGATATTCTTTTATCCATATATATATTCTACAGGTTGTTTTAGGAGGGCCTAATTTACTTTTGGCAGTTTTGGCAGTGATAAAGCCT
>PYIJ01098130.1_pt1 | contig 17668 bp, 13 predicted proteins | sample 3578051 | NCBI WGS metagenome assembly PYIJ01 (sample SAMN08408021, study PRJNA431606) | Marine metagenome isolate SA_KN192-05_S13_5m, whole genome shotgun... | biome: marine; feature: oceanic pelagic zone; material: water; isolation source: surface water sample, 0.2-0.8 um fraction ... | reverse complement strand
TTGTGTAATACAAAAATCATTTATTTTGATATATTGAAATTATATATTTTGGAGTAAAAATGAATTCAAAGAATGTATTAATAACATTTCTTATTTTTTTAATGTCATACAACATAGATGCCAATGAAAAAATAAGTATAGACTTAGACGAAGATAACAATGATTGTGAAAATATTACAAGAGATACTCTTATTGAAAGATCATTTTCAAGTGATTTTGTAGGAACTTTTAATGGAAAAAGGGTTGAATACACAGCCAGTCTAAAAGAAAAAATTATTTATGAAAAAGATAATCCAGACTTACCAATGGCTTCTTTTTTTTATACCGAATATATTGCAAAAAATAATAATCAAAGACCTGTAATATTTAGTTTTAATGGAGGACCTGGTTCGGCTTCGCTATGGTTGCATATGGGAGTTCTGGGACCAAAAGTTATAAAAGTACCCAGTGATGCAACTGATGATGGTTCGCCACCATATAAAATAATTGATAATAAATTATCACCTTTAAGTGATGCTGATTTGGTTTTTATTGATCCTGTTGGAACTGGTTATAGCAGAGCTATAGGATGTCATGAAGGAGAAGAGTTTTGGGGAGTTAGTGAAGATCCTAAAATAATTGCTGAATTTATTAGAAGATGGATCACAGATAATAAAAGATGGAATTCACCAAGATTCATATTAGGTGAGAGCTATGGAGGTATTAGAGGTCCATTATTAGTTTCTGAATTAAGATCGGGTAGCATTACGCCAATAGAGGTTAATGGCTTGTTGTTAGTTGCACCTGCATCAGACTATCAATATTTAGTATTTCATCCTGGTAATAATAGTCCTCATTATGGTTTTCTTCCTTCTTATGCTGCTACAGCTTATTACCATGGAAAGATAGAATCTAATAAATCACTAAAGAATTTTTATTTAGAATCTAAAAAATTTAGTCTTGAAGAATATGGACCTGCACTGCTTAAAGGATCAAGAATTAGTACTGAAGATAAAAATGAAATTATGAAGAAATATTCTTATTTCACTGGTCTTAGTAAAAGATTTGTAGAAGATTTTGATATGAGGGTCGATGCATCAAGTTTTAGAAAGGAACTATTAAGAGACGAGGGTTATTCTGTTGGGAGACTTGATTCACGATATAAAAATTCTGATTATATGGCTGGAGGTCAATATCCAGATACAGATGTATCAAGTGAGGGATTTATGTCCGCATATGTGACTGCTATCCATACATGGTTCGCTGAAATTGGTGTAAAAATGGACATGCTCTATCAAAGCGGAGATTCAGATGTATATCTTAGTTGGAAACATCCTCAAGAATGGAAAGGTAATGATTTTGGATACGTGAACACAGTTCCTCATATAGCTAGGGCACAAAGATACAATAAAGATTTTAAAGTATATGTTTCTTGTGGTCTCTATGACTTAGCAACACCGTGCTTCACAGCAGAAAATTTTATGAATGATAATTCAGTAGACATGGACAGAGTTATATTTTCTGAGTTCGAAGCAGGCCATATGATGTATAACCATCAACCATCTTTTGAAAGATTTTTAAATGAGGTAACTGAATTCATTAAATAATAAAGAAATATTTGTTTCTTTATTTAGATTTTTGTATTAACTTAAAAAAAAAGAGGAGAAATTATGTTTAAATTTTTATTAACACTACTGATATCATTACCAGTTTTTGCCCATGATCATTCAGAAGAAAAGCCAACATTTCCTGGTTTAATATCAAGCGAAGTATTTAATCTTGGCAATGATATGGTGATGCATGTTGAGAGAAGAAATTCATGTAATCAAGATGGGACGCCAAAACATTTTCATCCAGCAGCTGGAACATTAGTTTATGTTTTAGATGGTACATCACAATCTAAATCATCTGGTTCTTGGAAAGAATATACAAAAAATGAATATTGGTTTGAGAAATCTGATTGGGTTCATGGTGGAGAAGCAGACACACCTTCATTACCTGATGGTACGTGTCAGCAACTTTTAGTTATAAGAGTTGCAGAAGAGGGTAAAGACCACACCGTATTTATAAATTAATTCACTCATCACATAAAAGCTCTCTTTATTAGAGAGCTTTTTTTATGGAGTAACTCTAGAACTTGTTCCTAATCCTGAGCCATAAACAACAGCGTTTAGCCATAAACGATTAGTTCCTCTAGCTGAGCCCCTAAAATTAGGTTCTCCAGAAAATAAGATTATCTGGCCTTTTCCAATTCTTTCTCTTGTTAGGTATGCTGAATTGGCAATTCTTTGACTTGCTTCAGGCCAAACTAATCCACTCATTCTTACATTCATGTCATATCCAGCTGGTATTTGAGACCAGTTAATAGTTCTATTCTCAGATATTTCAGAATTAGGAATAAGTTCACCAATTCTTAAAACAGCTTCAGAGTTTCCACCGGTCATTAAAATTGGATAATTACTATATAGAACAGGCAAGATATTATCTGTACCAAATGTAAGCCAGTGTTCATTATCATTTCTTGTGGCAACAAAAGCACCTGAGGGCATTAATAAAGATTGCCATTTGTCACGCATCTCTAATTGATCTTTTGTATATGTTTTATCACTTGATTCCCATGGGTAATCAATTTGGAGATTTACTTTGTTATCATTAGCATTTGTTATATCAATTTGATCCTCTAATGAATATATTTCTCTCATCAAATCGATATTGAATGTCTTACTATTTTCAAAGGTTTTATTTAAATTCTTTACGTTTCCTATATTAGAAGAAATAATAGATCTCGAAGAAGCATTATTAGCAATCAAAGTACCACCTTGCTTTACCCAATCCATTAGCATAGATTTTGCGTAGTCACTTATATCTGGGTTACCACTTGGCAGAATTATGGTGTTATAGCGTCTTAAATCACCGTAAGCTGTTAAAGATGAATTTAATTGGCTATGCCTAATACCTAAATGATGATCAAGAGACCACCAACTAACTCCGACATCGTATGAACTAAAACCTTCATGGCTTAAAATTGCTATTTGAGGTTTTTCAAGCAATCTAAAATGTCTGCCACCCCAATCTGGCAATTCTTCAGAACCAAAACCAGATTCAATTGATACTACCGATAAGTCTAAAGCTAAAGCTGAAGAGTTAACAACTTGATGTAAATTTTTAAAAACAGGGTTATCCATAGCTATTACAACTACACTTCCTCTTGAAAGATTATGTCCTGACAAAGATGAATCTTTATCGATTATTCTTACTTCTATATTTTGTTCCATTAATCTAGCTGCAAAGGCTACTGATCTATCATCTTTCCCATCTACTGCCCACATGACAGCATCCTCGTTTACCTCAATGGTTTCTTGAAAGGGCGACCAAACATCTAAATTCCTAGTTATATTTTGAGGTACTGTTACTGCTGGCAATCCATACATCATAGTGAAATTAAAAGCAGTAGTGTCATACATTAAAGATGATCCATTTTTAATGCTCTTTTGTTTTTCCTCTTGAAGAACTAATTCATCTATCTCAGCATCAAATTCTAAAATTGCTGAAATTAATGGCGCCTCTGGTTGTTTATTTGGAATAATCATACTTCCAGTTGGGATAACATAATCATCTTCAATAACACCATTTTGTTTTAAAACATTAGAAACAGAAATTGGTTTATTGTTCTTATATATTTCAATTTCTTGAGCTTTTAATTTATTTGCTAAAACATTTAATCTACCATTATTTTTCGTGGGTAATATTACATAGGATCTATTAGCATATTTGCTATCATTTGAGATATTAAGTTTTCTTCCATCCCAATAATCTTTGTACATTGCTTTAGAGTTTTCTCTAAGAGTCTTCAAATTTATAAGTGTACTTACGTATTGATGATGAACTGATTCTTTATATGACTGAATTGTTCCTTCTGGTCTTCTAACACCGTCTTCAGCCATTCTTGATTGCTCGTATAAAATTCCAAGAGTTCCTTTAAAGGCAACATAAAATGAATATCCTGGGTATAAGTCTTCATGCCATTCTCCTGTATAGAAACGCCAGTTTCTATCATCAAATGCTTCGCCTTGATCTTGTGCAAATACATTTCCCCATTTAATAAGATCATAATCAACATTTTTATTAATTGGTTCTCTGGCTGGGCCCGTCATAAATGTATCTTGTGAACCCATTTCATGTGCATCAACAAGAATTTGAGGTTTCCACTCATTTATGAGAGAAACTCTACCTTGAGTCTCAGGTTGAGTTAAATATACCCAGTCTCTATTTAGATCATAATAGTAATGATTGGTTCTCCCATATGGCCAATCACCTGTATGAATTAATGACTGATCATCATAATTTGGAGCTGTACCTCTATATTGTTCAAGATTTTTAGCAAATCTTGCTCTTCCATCTGGGTTCATTACGGGATCAATAATTATTACCATCTCATCAAGCATATCTATAACTGTAGTATCTTTGCTTGCTATTAAATGATAAATAATTCCAAGAGCAGCATCTGCACCAGAGGTTTCATTGCCATGGATAGAGTAGGCCATCCATGCTATTGCTGGAAGTTCATCAATTAAAGTTTTAGCAACTCTATCATTTGTAATTCTTGCATCTGATAATTGTGTAACCTTATTCTTTATCTCATCTAAGCTATCTAAGTTATTGGGAGAAGAAATAAAAACAGCATGCAAAGGTCTATTTTCATGAGATCGTGCATACTCAACCACTTTTAGTCTATCAGACTGATTAGACCAAGCCTGAATAGCTGATGTAATTTGCTCAGGTGTAGCCACTCGTGTTGCATATTCAAAACCAAGAAATTTCTCAGGCTTATCTATAGCTTCAATATATTCACCATCAAGAATATTTTCTAAATACAGATCTTTAGATAGAGATGTAGGCTCCAATAAAGTATTAGCATTTATATTTAATGAAATAATTATTGTTAATAGGATACTTTTGTGCATTTTATTCTCCGTATAAGATATAAATATCTGTAATAAATCATATAATAAAATAGTACATATATGGAGTTAATATGAAGAATTTAGTTATAGTTTCATTTCCAGCTAAGCCTGACTGTTTAGAAGATTTAAAAAATTCTATGAAAGAAGCATTACCTGATACAAGAAATTATGATGGTTGTATATCTGTTGATACTTATATTGATGAATCAACCAATACTATCCATTTGATTGAAGATTGGGAAACCTTAGATCATCAATCTAAATATTTGAATTGGAGAGTTGAAACAGGTTTGTTGACAGCATTAGATCCTTTATTGGATGGAGGTGCCGCATCAATCAATGTAGCACTTTGTGGTTCCAAATTTGAGGATATTTAATTTAAGATCAAAATAACTAGGTATAATTGAATTATCTTTTATTGAGGAAAACTAATGGTATATAAGGTCATTTTTGTATTTTTTTTAACAGTATCTTCTGTTATTGCTGAGGATTATGTTTCTCAAAGAGGAATGACAAATCTTTTAGGTATTGAAACAAATATGAGATGTTCTGAGCAAATGAGCAATCCAAATGCTAAAACTTATGAACTATCTTATAAGAGAACTTCTTCAATGCCTTTATCGCCATTTGCTGGAGAATATAAACCTAAATTTTTACCTGAAATACCATGGGCTGGATCAAGACAGGTTTTTACAATGGATGTCTTAAATGAAAATGTAAATGATGGAAATCAGGGCACTCAAATGGACGCTTTAGGACATTTTGGGTATACAGATGAAGTATGGGATGGAGAAGGAGAGGCTGACTTATCATCACTAAAATATTTTGGTAAGCTCGATGGCAAAACAGTAAAACCAACACCAGAATCACCTTTAAAAAAATTAGGTATTGAAAGTGTTCCACCAATAATAACAACAGCTGTTTTTCTAGATGTGAGAAAACATATATTTGGTGGCAAGGCTATGAAAGCTGGTGATTATGTAACTGTTCAGCATATAGAGGATACTATCGCAAAATCAAATATTAAAGATAGAGGAATCTTGCCTGGTGACGTTGTGCTAATCAACACCGGTTGGAGTGATAACTATCAAGATCCTGATGAGCTAGGTGTCTACTACACAAAAGCACCTGGTGTTTCATATAATCTAGTAAAGTATTTATCAAGCAAAAAAGTTGTTGGAGTAGGCCTTGATACCTGGGGTGTTGATACATTTGCTGAAGAGGGCGAATATGGTCCTGAAAGAAGTCAAAATCCTGATGGAATAGCTAATCCTGCACATCATTATTTTCTTACACAATCTGGAGTCCATACTCTTGAAAATTTCAACCTTAAAGAATTAGCAAGAGATAGTGTTGATCTCTCATGTGTAATAATTTTACCTTTAATGACTGAAGGAAGTTCTGCGTCTCCAATAAGACCTGTTGCAATCGGTGTACCAACTTCTTAAAAATATTTTTTAAGTAAAATTTAATTTATTTCTGATAGATTGAGAATAAAACTATATTCTTCAGCAATCTCTTTAAATTGATTAATTTTTCCATTAAGGCCGCCATGTCCTCCAATAAGATTCATTTTCATTAATATAGGATTATTTGATTGATTGTATTCTTTAAGTTTTGCAACATATTTTGCTGGTTCAAAATATTGAACTTGAGAATCATATAAGCTTGAAGTAATAAAAATAGCAGGATAATTAAGTTTATCAATATTGTCATACGGTGAGTATTTTTTCATATAAAAATATTCATCAACATTAGCAGGATTTCCCCATTCATCATATTCAAATGTGGTTAAAGGTATTGAGGGGTCAGACATTGTTGTTAGGACATCAACAAAAGGAACACCTGAAAGAATACCTTTATATAACTCAGGTTCAAGATTCACTATAGCACCCATCAATAAACCACCAGCACTTCCACCTCTAGCAAAAACATTGTTTGGATTTCCTATACCTAATTTAAGAACTTCCTTAACACCATCATTGAAGTCATAAAATGTATTCATTTTATTAAACATCCTACCGCTCTCATACCATTTCTTACCCATTTCACCTCCACCTCTGATATTAATGATTGAGAATACAAAACCTCTATTTAGCAGTGGTATGAGAGATTCTCTAAACTGTGCATCTATATTTATGCCGTAAGAACCATAACCATAAAAGAGAATAGGGGCTTGATTTAAGATAGTATTTTTGTGAGCTACTGTGACAACTGGAATTTTTTCACCATCTCTTGCATTAATAAAGAATCTATCTAATTGATATTTTGTTTTATCGAATCCAACAACTTCTTTTGTTAATAAATTTTCTGATTCTTTATTTGCAAGATTGTAATTAAAAATTGATTTTGGAGTAGTAAGGCTTGAATATTGATAATTAAAATTATCATTTGTTATTTCATAGTTATTAGAAAGACTTACATCATATGCATTTTCTTGAAATTCTAAGTCGTATGATACTGATGAAGATAAATTATGTATTGTTATTTCGGGGAGACCAAACTTCCTAACTTCTAAGACTAGATCATCATTCACAAGCAAAGTATCACTTATAAATATATTTTCATCATGATTAATAAGAGTCTTAAAATCATCAAAATCATCACCAAATGAAGTGGATTTTAATATTTTAAAGTTTGGAGCATCCTTATTAGTTCTAATAATAAATTCTTCTTCTTTAATATGCTCCAAATAATATAGATGGTTTTCTGATCTATTTATGAAGATAAATGGTTTATCAAGTGGATTGTTAAGATCGATCAATCTTATCTCATTTGAATTAGTTGAATCAATATCAATATATGCAAATTTTTTGGTTTTCGATTTGTATAGATTTATATTAAATTCAGGGTCAGTTTCTTTGTAAATTAAAATATCTTTGTCTTCTGATGTTCCGATCCTATGAACATATACTGAATCCTTTATGAGTGTAGTTGGATCTTTTTTAAGATAAATAATGTATTTATTATCGTTAGACCAAATAACATCATAAGAAGCGTTAGATATACTATCATTTAGAATATTTAATGAAGATGTATCAATTATTCTAATGTCATACTCACGTCTTCCATTATTGTCTTCCGTGTAGGCGATTAACGAATTATCAGGGGAGGGTGATATTGTTCCAATTGAATAATATTCTTGTTCTTGGAGCTTAATATTTGGATCTAGATATAATATTTCATCATCATTGTCTGTTTTGAAATAATATATAGGCAGTTGATCATTTTTATGTAACTTTTGATAATAACTATAAAATTTATTTTTAATAGGAAATGAAACCTCTATATCAGGTACTTGCTCTAGAAGCTCATTGACTATTTTTGATTGATGATCAAATTTTGATTCAAACCATTCTGCAGAGAGCTTATTTTCGTTTTTTAGATATTCAATGACTTTTGGATCACTCCTAGAGTCATCTCTCATCCAATAATAGTTATCAATTCTCTCATCACCGTGGTTTTCAAGTAGATAGGGTTGTTTTTCGGCAGTCATCATTATTTCTGGTTTTTCACTAATACATGATGTTAAGAAGAGTACCAGTATTAGCCTTGTTTTAATCATTTTATTTATCTATTTTATTTAATAAATTATATATTCTTTAGAGGGTTGGGGCTTAATATATAGTGATGATAATATATTGATATTCGCATAATATATATTATGTTAAATTATATGGGTTGTTTGTGTTGCACAATAAACTGATTTTTATCTATTAAGTAGTAATCTTTTGACTTAACAGTGCTTACATAGAGAAATTTAGCTTTAATATTATCTCTTGTAATAGTTAATTTGACATACCCCTTATTCAAACCATTGGTCCACTTTAAGTGTTTATTGTTTTTAACAAAGTCATCATCGATATTCTTTGTTATCGAACCAAACGTATCAACTGTATTTGGAGATGAAATTGCTGGAGTTGCAATCTCAACAGCTATAAATTCATTATTTTGATTGTATAGATTAGAAATCCATGAATTGTGAGTATCACCTGTAAGTACAACATTAGATTGTGATTTAGATAAGATTTTATATAATTTTTCTCTTTCTCTCGGATAACCATCCCATGAGTCAGTATTATAGGGAATATTCATTCCAGCAATCTTAAAATATTTATGAAGATATTCAGGAATTTTGGATTTATCAATCTTTAAAAAAATTTCCGGTAAAACAGTTGGTGCGACTAGAACCTGTTGCCCAATGATTGACCATTTGAATTTATTATCAACATTTTCATTAAGCCATTGAAATTGCTCTTTACCAACTAAATCTCTTTTTTTAAGTAGATCCTTTTTGAATCTTGATACTTCAAACTTATCATCATTAATATAGTTATCAAGATCTAGTTGTTTATCTCTGTAAATAGACCTAGTATCTAGCATAAATAATTGAAATAAGGTTCCTATTTCAAATTTTCGCCAAATTTTAAGTTTAGCTTTTGATTCTCTTATCGGCATCCATTCATAATAGGCCTTTACTGCATTTGCTTTTCTTAAACTAAATGAACCTTCATCAACTGAATGATTTTCTGCACCGTATTTCCATGAGTCATTTGTAAATTCATGATCATCCCAAACTGCTACCATTGCCTTTTTTGAATGTAATAGCTGAAGATCTTCATCTGTTTTATATAAAGCATGTCTTTTTCTATAATCATCTAAAGTAACTATTTCATGTTGAGGTTCAACTACCCTATTCATGCTCTTAGAGTCTTCTGAAGCATATCCATCTTTGTCATATTCATATAGATAATCACCTAAATGTAAAACCATATCTATATTGTTGTCATTCGCAATTTCCTTGTATGCGTTAAAAAAACCTCCAGGGTAATTTGAACAACTACAAATAGCCATATTAAAGTTATTAGGGTCTTTCTTAGGTAAGGTTTTGGTGGTTCCCGTAACTGAAAAGCTAGTATTTACATAAAATCTATAATAAATCTCACTTCCACAATATTTATTTGGTATCTTTGCATCAACTTTTACTGAAAAATCGTTATATGAATATGACTTTGCACTACCTGAGTTGATTAAATTTGAAAAGTTTTTATTATCAGATACCTGCCAATTTACATTAATGGTTTTCTTTGTTGATTTCGTTATCTTCGTCCATAGAATAATTTTATTTTTTGTAGGATCACCACTAGCTACTCCATGTTTAAAAGAAATTTTCTCAGTATTACTTCCATCATATCCAAAAATCCTGACATTAAAGATAGAGAGAATTAATCCGATTAGTTTTATAAAAGATCTTCTGTGCACAATTAAATATAGCACTTGTTAATAAAAAATTATTGCAAATATATTAAATTTTTTTGATATTAATTTAGTGTAAAATATATGTATGTCAAAAGAAGACCAATTAGAATTTGAAGGAGAAGTTATTGAAACTCTTCCAAATACTAAGTTCAAAGTTAAATTAGAAAATGATCATGTCATTACAGCTCATATATCAGGGAAAATGAGGAAACATTACATACGAATTTTGACTGGAGATAAAGTTAAAGTTGAAATGACTCCATACGATTTAACTGTAGGTAGGATCACTTTCAGAGGTAGGTAATCAAACTTTTACTTTTGTTTTATCTTCTAAGAATTTAAGCTCACCCTTCTCAATATCAACTTTAATTAACCCTCCTCCTTTTAAATTTCCGAATAAAAGTTTATCCACCAAAGGTTTTTTTATATTTTGCGAAATAAATCGCTCCATAGGACGTGCGCCCATTTCTTTGTCATAACCATTCTCTGCTATCCAATTAACAACTTTGTTTGATACGACTATCTCAACATTTCTTTTATCAAGCTGAGCTTGAAGTTTTGTTAAGAATTTATCAACTATTGAAAGTATTACTTTTTTATTTAAATAATTAAATTGTATTGTTTCATCTAACCTATTTCTAAATTCTGGAGAGAACAATTTATTTAATGAGTTCATTGCATCAGATTCATTTGAAGACTCCGCAAAGCCAATATTTCTTTTACTTAATAGTTCTGCACCAATATTAGTTGTCATTATCAATATGACATTTCTAAAATCAGACTTTCTTCCATTATTATCAGTTAATACTCCAGCATCCATTACTTGTAATAAAATATTAAATATATCAGGATGAGCTTTTTCAATCTCATCTAATAGCAATACACAATGTGGTGTTTTAACTATTGCTTCAGTAAGCAAGCCACCTTGATCATAACCAACATAACCTGGCGGAGCACCAATCAATCTTGATACTGTATGTCTTTCCATATATTCACTCATATCAAATCTTATTAATTCAATACCCATGATCTCAGATAATTGCTTAGATATTTCAGTTTTACCTACACCGGTTGGTCCAGTGAATAAGAATGAGCCAATTGTTTTATTTTCATCTCTTAGCCCTACTCGTGAAAGTTTGATTGCATTAGATAATGTTTCTACTGCTTTATCTTGACCAAAAATGACTCTTTTTAAATTGTCTTCTATATTCTTCAAACTTTTTTTATCTTTAGTTGTGATTGATTGTTCTGGAATTTTTGTAATTTTTGATATTGTGGTCTCAATATTTGATTTTGTAACTTTTATAATTTTTTTATTTTTTCTGTTTATATTTAATAATGCGCCTGTCTCATCAATAACATCAATTGCTTTGTCTGGAAGAAATCTATCATTTATATATTTTGATGATAGTTCAACTGCTGATTTAATAGATTCGTTCGTATATTTAACATTATGATATTTTTCATAAATATCTTTGATGCCATCAAGTATTTCTTCACATTCTTCAAAAGTTGGCTCAATTACATCAATTTTTTGAAATCTTCTTGAAAGAGCTTGGTTTTGATTAAATATACCTCTGTATTCCTGAAATGTTGTTGAACCAATACATCTGATCTGGCCCTTTCCTAATGCAGGTTTGAGTAGATTTGATACATCCAATGATCCGCCAGATGCCGAACCCGCACCAATTATTGTGTGAATTTCATCTATAAACAATATTGGATTTTCTTCTTTTTGTAAAAAGCTTAATACTCCTTTGAGTCTTTTTTCAAAATCACCTCTATATTTTGTACCCGCTATTAATGCTGCAATATCCAGAGAATAAACTATCGTATTTTGCATAATTGTTGGAACATTATTTTCAGAAATTAAGTATGCTAAACCTTCAGCTATTGCTGTTTTTCCAACACCAGACTCTCCTACTAAAAGAGGATTATTTTTATTTCTTCTTGATAGAATTTGAATCAGTCTTTCGATTTCTTTTTTTCTGCCAATGATTTTATCAATTTTATTTTCTGTAACTAAAGTATTTAAATTTATTAAATAATCATTTTCTTTTTCGCTGACTTCATCATTATTTTCTTCGATGTTAGTATCCTGATTAAGTTCTTTTTTCTTTGGTGTTTTGCCATGAGATAAATATGTCACAACATCTAATCTGGTTAACTTATATTTATTAAGTACAAATACTGAATGGGATTCTTTTTCTGAAAAAATAGCAACAAGAATATTTATTGGTTTTACAACACCCTTTCCAGAAGATTGAATGTGAAACACTGCTCGCTGTAAAACTCTTTGAAAGCCTAATGTAGGTTGAACGGGTTTTTGCTGATCTACTTTTGCAACAACATTGTTTTTAAGATGATCATTTAAATTAGATTTAATATTATCGATTTGAATATTTTGTGATTTAAAAAACTCTTCAACTTCAAAATCACTGAGTATCATTAATAATAAGTGTTCTACAGTAATATACTGAATGTTAGCTTCGTGTGCTTTGTCAAAAAGTGTTGCTATAGATAATTCTAAATCTTTACTAAACATATTAATCGGTTAAAGGTTCAATTTCGCTTAAAAGCGGATGACCATGATCTTTTGCCATAGTATTAACTTCGTATGACATCATTTCTGCGATCTCTTTAGAGAATATACCACAAACTCCTTTACCTTTTGTATGAACCGTCATCATTATTTCAGTAGATTTTTGATGATTGTGTCCAAAAACAGTTTGAAGAACAAATACAACAAACTCCATTGGAGTAAAATCATCATTTATAAGAATAACTTGATAAGACGGTGGCTCTTTAATTTCTGGTTCTTTTTCTAGAACAACAGAGCCTATTTCCGAGGATGTATTTTCATTATTATCTTTCGATAACTTTATCATTACATTCTTTTAATCATTTCATCTGCAAATCCTGATGAAGAAACCTTATCAGCATCATCCATCATTCTTGCAAAATCATAAGTAACTTTTTTAGCACCTATGGTCCTATCCATCGAAGTCATAACAATATCAGCAGCTTCAGTCCAACCCATATGCCTTAACATCATTTCAGCTGATAAAATTAAACTGCCAGGATTAACTTGATTTTTACCAGCATACTTCGGTGCTGTTCCATGAGTAGCTTCAAATACTGCATATTCATCTGAAATATTTGCTCCAGGAGCTATACCAATACCACCAACCATTGCTGCTAAAGCATCTGAAATATAATCGCCATTTAAGTTCATGGTTGCTATTACGTCATATTCGGTTGGCCTTAATAAAATTTGTTGAAGAAATGCGTCACAAATAACGTCTTTGATAACAATTTTTTTTCCTGTATTTGGATTTATTATTTCTTGCCATGGTCCTTCATCAATTTCTAAACCCCCATATTCAGATTTAGCAATTTCATAACCCCAATCTCTAAAAGCACCTTCAGTAAATTTCATTATGTTGCCTTTGTGAACAAGTGTTACTGAAGATCTATTATTTGCGATAGCATAATCAATTGCTTTCTTTACTAGCCTTGAAGTTCCACTTTGAGAAATTGGCTTTACGCCAATACCAACATTATCTTCAAACCTAATTTTTGAAACGTCAAAATCTTTTTTAAGGGTTTTAACTAATTTAATAGCTTCTTTGGAATTCCCTTCAAATTCAACACCACAATAGATATCCTCTGAATTTTCCCTAAAAATAACCATATCAACATCTTGAGGTCTTTTTACTGGTGATGGAACGCCATTAAAATATCTTATTGGTCTTAAACATACATATAGATCCAATATTTGTCTTAATGAGACATTTAAAGATCTAATACCACCGCCAACAGGTGTCGTTAAAGGACCTTTTATACTGACAACAAATTCTTTCAATGCATCTATGGTTTCATCAGGCAACCAGTTGTCTTTTCCATAGACTTTAGTTGATTTTTCACCACAAAATACTTCCATCCATTCAATTTTCCTTTTACCAGAATATGCAACTTTAACAGCTTCATTAACAACATTGATCATTGGAGGGGTTATATCGACGCCAATACCATCACCTTCAATAAATGGAATAATTGGATTGTCAGGAACTGACAAAACTCCATCGATATAAGTAATTTTTTTACCCTTCTTAGGTACTTTTATTTTTTTATAACTCATAGACAATTTAGCCTCAAAAATAGATGATTGCAGTAAAATCGGTGATAATTATACTCCAATTAATCTATTATTAAATGAATTTAAGCACATGAGTAATACTAACAAAACAGTTGTTGTTGGAATGTCAGGTGGTGTTGACTCATCTGTCAGCGCTTACCTGTTAAAAGAGCAAGGATATAAGGTAATTGGATTATTTATGAAGAATTGGCAAAACGAGCCAGGTGAAAAATGTACTTCTGAAATAGATTTTGAAGATGCATCAAGTGTATGTGATTCCTTAGATATACCTCTACATAAAGCAAATTTTTCTGGTGAATATTGGGATAATGTATTCAAGGAATTTCTAAACGAGCATAAAAATGGAAGAACACCAAATCCAGATATATTATGTAATAGAGAGATTAAATTTAAATCATTTCTAAATTATGCATTAACTATTGGGGCTGATTATATTGCTACTGGTCATTACGCATCATTAAAAAAAACTGATACTGGATTGAATCTATGTAGAGCAAAAGATTTAGAAAAGGATCAAACATATTTTTTGCATGAAGTTAATGCAGAAGAATTCAAAAAATGTATATTCCCTTTAAATAATCTTTATAAAAGCGAAGTTAGAGAAATAGCTAAAAATATTGGTCTTGATAACGCTGCAAAAAAAGATTCTGTTGGTATATGTTTTGTAGGTGAAAAAAATCTAAAAGATTTTCTTGGAAGATTTATTGATCTTAAAAAAGGTCAAATCATTGATGAATATGGAAACACAATCGGACATCATGATGGAGCTACTTTATATACAAAAGGCCAGAGACAAGGATTGAAAATAGGAGGAGTAAAAGGTCGAGACGATCTTCCTTGGTATGTCTTCGATAAAGACATAAATAAAAATGAAGTTTATGTATGTCAGGGTTTAGAAAATGATCTATTATTTGATAATGGTTTGGTTGTAGAAAACATCTCGTGGATTAATAACTACAGTATAGAATATCCTAAAAAATGTTTGCTACAAATAAGACATCAACATACCCCAGTCGAATGCACAATTAATTTTAATAAAAATTTTATAGTTAAGTTTCAAGAAAAAGTTCGAGGTGTTGCTCCAGGACAATCAGCAGTTTTTTATGAAAATGACGTATGTTTGGGTGGTGGGATAATAACTGAGACGTTTTAAAAATGATAAGATGAGCCATGGATTATAATCACAATAATATCTCCCCTCTTGATAACAGATATAAGAATAAAATTTTAGACTTAAGAGAAGTTTTTTCTGAGCATGCTCTTGTTAAAACAAGATTTATTATTGAGATAGATTGGTTAATTTTTCTTTGTTCAAATCATTCAAAGTATTTTGGTTCTATTTCAAAATCATCAATAAATAAATTAAATAAATTTAAAAATAATTTCTCTGATAAAGACGTAAAAAAAATAAAAAAAATAGAAGAAATCACTAATCATGATGTGAAAGCTGTTGAATATTTCATAAGAGATTTTTTTAAAAAAGATAAAACTCTTTCAAAATATATTCATCTGATTCATTTTGGCCTCACTAGTGAAGATATAAACTCTTTGTCTTATGCACTAATGATAAAAAAAGGTACTGCTATACATATCGAAAAAGCAATTAGCTGTAAAAAAATTATCTCTAATCTTGCTAATAAATGGAAAAATATTACATTCCTTGCTAGGACACATGGTCAACCAGCTTCACCAAGCACCATTGGCAAAGAACTAAAAGTTTATTCTTCAAGACTTGATAGAGAAATCAATATATTAAAAAAAATTAAACCTATGGCTAAGTTTAGTGGTGCTACTGGTAACTATCACACATTTGATATAGCCGAAGAATCAATTAATTGGCCAAATTCTAATAAAAAGTTTATACGAGCATATAAAGTTGAACAAAATTCTTTGACAACTCAAATAGAACCTCATGATTGGATAGCTGAAACTTTAGATTCCATATCTAGACTTAATAATATCCTATTAGATTTATCACAAGATATGTGGATTTATATTTCACATGATATTTTTGCATTGAAGCTTGTTAAAAATGAAGTTGGTTCCTCCACTATGCCTCATAAGGTTAATCCAATTGATTTTGAAAATGCTGAGGGTAATTTAGGTATTTCTAATACATTGAATAACTATTTTTCAGACAAACTAACAAAATCTAGACTTCAAAGGGATCTTTCTGATAGTACAGTATTAAGAAATATTGGTAATTCATTTGGTTATTCAGGACTTGCTATGACCTCAATTATTAAGGGCCTTAATAAATTAACACCGAACAGGCAATTAATAGCACTTGAGCTAGAAAACAATTGGGAGGTTTTAACTGAAGCAGTTCAAACAATTATGCGATATGAAGGAATAAGTGACGCATACGAACAACTTAAGAATCTCTCAAGAGGCAGTAAACTTGATAAAAAAACATATATAGAATTTGTTTCTAGCTTAGAAATATCCTCCAAAAGTAAACAAAAATTACTGAACCTTACACCTCATAACTACATTGGACTAGCAAAGAAACTATAAAAAAAACACATATTTGTAGTTAAACTACACAAAAAATAACGTTTTTATAACATTTACAGCAATATTGACATATTTTTAATTATCATATTTACTTCACTACATAACAGGGGAAATTTATGTCAAAACTTAATAAAAATATAGAAAATGCTTCTAATATTCCAGATATGGATTCAGCCAGCTGGAAATCAATAAATCCAGAATTTGTTGCAAGAATGCGACTTCAAAACCAATTTAAAACTGGTATAGATATAGCTAAATATACTGCATCTATAATGCGAAAAGATATGGACGACTATGATAAAGATCCATCACAATACACTCAATCTCTAGGTTGTTGGCATGGTTTTATAGGCCAACAAAAATTAATTTCAATTAAGAAACATTTTCAAACAAATAATAAAAAATATTTATACTTATCAGGGTGGATGATAGCTGCTTTGAGATCTGAATTTGGCCCACTACCCGATCAATCTATGCACGAAAAAACATCTGTTGCCAGTTTGATTAATGAATTATATACCTTCTTAAAACAAGCTGACGCTCGAGAATTAGGTGGATTATTTCGAGAGTTAGATATAGCAGATAAAAACGAAAAACAAAATATTATTGAAAAAATTGATAACTTTGAAACACATATAGTACCAATAATTGCAGATATTGATGCTGGATTTGGTAATGAAGAAGCTACTTATCTAATGGCAAAACAAATGATAGAAGCTGGAGCATGTGCTATTCAAATTGAAAATCAAGTTTCCGATGAGAAACAATGTGGCCATCAAGATGGAAAAGT
>PYIJ01030558.1_pt1 | contig 17670 bp, 13 predicted proteins | sample 3578051 | NCBI WGS metagenome assembly PYIJ01 (sample SAMN08408021, study PRJNA431606) | Marine metagenome isolate SA_KN192-05_S13_5m, whole genome shotgun... | biome: marine; feature: oceanic pelagic zone; material: water; isolation source: surface water sample, 0.2-0.8 um fraction ... | reverse complement strand
TTTAGCTGCTATAACACCTTTGTCATTGAGGAAAAATACGGATTCAATAAAACGACAGTTAAAACTTTTGTTTTGGACAAGATAAAAGGGTACTTGCTTACAATAATAATTGGTGGAATTCTATTATATGGAGCAATCTATATTGTTTCCTTACTAGAAAATGGTTTTTGGGTTTGGCTTTGGCTCTCCCTCTCAGTTATAATGTTACTAGTAAATATGTTTTATGCAGACTTAATAGTTCCTATTTTTAATAAGTTAACACCATTAGAAACAGGCAGTTTAAGAGAAAAAATAGAATCCTACACAAAAAAAGTAGGTTATTCACTAAAGAATATCTACATCATAGATGGTTCAAAACGTTCCTCTAAAGCCAACGCCTTTTTTAGTGGTTTGGGGCCAAGAAAAACCATTGCTCTATACGATACATTAGTGGAGAAACACACCGAAGAAGAATTAGTGGCGGTTTTAGCTCACGAAGTGGGGCACTATAAAAAAAAGCATGTATTCACTTCTTTAATTCTAACAATTTCTCAATTGGGATTGATGTGTTTTTTATTAGAACTTTGTCTTAAAGTTGGTGAGATATCCCAAGCTTTAGGGGTTAAAGAAATGGTATTTCATCTTGGTTTGGTTGCTTTTGGAATACTCTACAGTCCTGTAGGAACTATTCTAAGCATTTTAATGAATATTAATAGCAGGAAAAATGAGTTTGAAGCAGATAATTATGCTAAAACTACTTATAGCGGAGCAGCCTTAGAGTTGGCGCTTAAAAAACTTTCGGCAGACAGTCTTTCTAATCTATATCCACACCCATTTTATACATTTATTCACTATTCTCATCCACCACTTTTAAAAAGGCTATCTGCTCTTAATAAATAACTACTTTAAAGACTATTTGGTAATGGTCTGACAAATCCATTTTTAGTTTTTTTTATAGTTTATCACTGGTCGAAGAATATATTGGTCCAAAACTTCAATTTTCTTGGTCTTTTGATAAAAATTAAATCTATCTAAGCTTTGTATCTTTTTCATTCCATTAATTGTATTTAACAAAAATATGGAACCTATCGTCGTTAATTTGGGAAGTTTTAAAAGAAGAGGTCTCGATCGGATTCGAACCGATGTAGATGGTTTTGCAGACCACTGCCTAGCCACTCGGCCACGAGACCTTTTTAAAAGAAAAACAAAATTACAATTTCCAGTCAAATAAACAATTTATTCTTCTACTAGAACCGACACATAGTCAATATCTCCATCAATTGGAGGGTTTATTTTTTTAATTTCTACTCTACAGTTATTAGCTACAGAGAAGTTTTTTTTTATTTCATGAACAATATTATAAGCAACAGATTCGATTAACTTACTTCTAATACTCATTTGTCTTACAACAATTTCTTTTAATGCAACATAGTCAATAGTTTTTGATAAATCGTCTTTTTTAGCAGCAGTTTTAAAATCACATTCTACGTCCACATTCACAATGTAATTTCCTCCGATAATTTTCTCTTCTTCTAAGCATCCATGAAAGGAAAAAGTTCTTATGCCATGTACTTTAATACAATTCATTATACGTCTGATTTTTCTAAAAAAAGATTTTCAAAGAAGATAGATTTTTCTTCAAACCTTTTCATTACTTCTTCTTCACCAATTAATTCCATTATAGAGAATAAGGATGGTCCCATACCTTTGCCAGTTAAAATAAGTCTCAAACACGGTAGTAAAGTTCCCATTCCAATTTCTTTCTTCTTTATAAAAGACTTGAAAGTATTTTCAATAGTTTCAGCATTGAAAGGTTTAACGGAGTGTAACTCGGAAAAGAATTCATGAACCAGAGAAGTTGAATTGCTCTTCCATTTTTTTCTAAATGTTTTTTGATCATAGTCTTCAAATGACTTAAAAAAGTAATCTTCTGAAAGCAATTCGTGGTGAAATGTTGCTCTCTCCTTCATTAGCTCAGCAACCTTCTCAAGATATTCATTGCCAACGTCATATTTACATTCCTCCAATATTAAAGAGGATAATTCAGAATTAGATTTATTTCTTAGATGTTGTTGATTAAACCATTTGGCTTTTTCAGGATCAAATTTTGCTCCACTTTTTCCAACTCTTTCTAAAGAGAACTCTTTAATTAATTCATCCATTGAAAAAAGCTCTTTAGAATTGCCTGGATTCCAACCCAAAAATGCCAACATATTGACAAATGATTCAGAAAAATATCCTTTCTCTCTATATCCTGAGGAAACTTCTTTAGATTGTGGATCGATCCATTCTAACGGGAAAACTGGAAATCCAAGTCTGTCACCGTCTCTTTTACTTAATTTCCCATTACCATCTGGTTTTAATATTAGTGGTAAATGAGCAAATTTTGGCATAACACCTTCCCAGTCTAAAAATCTATATAGCAATACATGCAATGGAGCAGAGGGAAGCCATTCTTCTCCCCTAATAACGTGAGAAATATCCATCAAATAATCGTCTACCACGTTGGCTAAATGGTAAGTGGGCATTCCATCGGCTTTAAAAATTACTTTGTCGTCCATATTGTTGGTATTTACCACAACCCACCCTCGAATCTCATCATAAAATCTTATATCCTCGTTTCTTGGCATTTTTATTCTTACAGCACAAGATTCATTTTTAGAAAGTCTATTTTCTACTTCCTCTGTAGATAGAGTTAAAGAGTTTTTCATAGAGTTTCTAGAAATAGAATTGTATTGCCAATTTGGCATTTTGGCTTTCTTAGCCAATTCTCTCATTTTTTCTAATTCTTCACTTGTGTCAAAAGCATAATATGCATTTCCTGATTTAATAAGCTGATCTACATATTTTTTGTAAAGTGATTTTCTTTCAGACTGCCTGTAAGGGCCCTTAGAACCTTTGGATTCAGGACCTTCATCTACTTTAAGGTTACACCAATTTAAGGCATTTACAATATATTTTTCTGCCCCCTCTACATACCTGTTTTGATCGGTGTCTTCAATTCTTAAAATAAAATCACCATTGTTTTTTTTAGCAAACAGGTAATTATACAAAGCAGTTCTGATTCCACCCATATGTAACGGGCCAGTTGGACTTGGAGCAAACCTTACACGAACTTTTCTATTGGACATGGTATATAAAGAAATTTGAAAAGCGAAAGTAATGTATATCCTTAAAATGGAAAATACATTTTAATTTTTTTTATTAAATCTTAGTTACTATTGATCATTTAATTGGAATTCGCATCTTCTATTCTCTCTGTGTTCTTGATCAGTACAACTTTCAGCTGTGAAACACGAATTTAGAAAGTTTACACTTCCTCTTCCAATGACATCAACTCTAGAATTTGGAATACCTTTGGCGTGTAAATATCTTCTTACAGAAATTCCTCTATTTTTTCCTAAAAGTTCATTGTAATTTTTTAATAAATATTCTTCAGACCCTTGACAATCAGTGTAGCCAAATATTGTAATGGACTCATTTTTATTATTTTTCATAAACGCAGCTAGTTTATCTAATTCCAACTTTGATTCTTTTGTAATTTTATGGCTTTTAAAGTCAAAATAAATGGGCTCAATGATGAATCCTGATTTTTTCAAGCTAAGATTATATTTCATATTTAAGTCAATAATTTCAGGATTAGAATCTCCAATATTAAGAATTATAGTCTTGGTGAAATAATTTCTTTTTTCAATAATTAAGTAGTAAATATTATTTTTATGAATGTGCAATTCAAAATCACCTAACTTATTGGTTAAGTGTAAATCTTTAGCATTAGTTGTTGAATCTATAATTGTGATTTTTACAGAATCCAAAGACTCTTTAGAATCAGTATCAATAATTTTTCCAATAGCTGGAATATAGTTTTTTGTTATATATAAGTCGATATCTTTAGTGTTTTCTGCTAAAAGACTAGTATGAATATTAGCTATGCCGTCTGCTTTTCCCTTAAATGCATGCATCTCGTAATCTTCGGCTGTTTTCAAATTAAAATATACATGTCCAGTAGTGTCAGAAAGCGCAGAATCAATTTTATTTCCTTCCATATTTATTAAATATACATTAGCATCGGCCTGAATTTCTTTGGTTTCTTCATCAAGGACTTTTACCTTGAATTCTTTGTAAAGTGGATCAAGTTTTAAGTTCTGCTGTTTTTTAAAAAAATAATTAGAATCTATAAAGAACTCTTTAGAACCCCACAAACTATCAGTTAAACCCTCTAATAATAACATTGAATCTTTGTTAAAAGCAAACTGGTAGTAACCATTTTCATCAGAATAAATGGATAATTTTTTAGATCTAATTCCAGTACTAATCTCTATTTTAACATTTGGCACTCTTTCATTATTACTTCTTTTTACTGTATAACCTTGTATTGTTTTATCTCCTTTTAAAGTTATATCTCTTCTTTCATGCCTAAAGAGCGTTGAATCAGATATTACAAGTGTATCTCCATAAAAATTTTTCTTAGTAGCAACTACCTTATAAAGTTTATTTTTTTTGAGACTAAATCTATACTTACCAGAAGCTCCGGTTTGAAACTGCTGTATTTCTTCATTATCTTTGTTTAAAAGTCTAACAGTAGTATTTTTTTGAAGGCTGCTATCGCTATTTAATCTAACATATCCTTTTACGTAAGGTGAAATAGGAACCATATGGGCAAAATAAATATCTTCCTCTCCTTTGCCTGTAGATCTATTAGAGTTTAGTATTGCAATACTTTCGTCAAATGGATGTAGGACAAAATGAATATCGTCTCCATTAGAATTAATGGGGTAAGGCAAGTGTTTAATATCGTATACGCTGTCTTTAATAATTTTACATTTAAAAATATCTGCTTTTCCATATCCAGGAAATCCGTTTGAAGAAAAGTAAAGAATACTATCATCGTAAATTCTTGGTGACTCCTCTCTGTAAGGCGAGTTGACTAATGGCCCAAGATTAATAGCTCTTCCCCATTTTCCAGATTTTGTTTTATGAGACATATAAATATCAGTTTGTCCAAACCCTTTTTTCTTATCAGAAACAAAATAAATTGTTTCCCCATCTGCAGTCACACAAACTTCTCCCGATCCCGCTGAACTAGACAAAAATCTCACTGGAATACGCCTTCTATAAATAATTTTTTTCTTTTCAGAGTCTATTTTGCCTCTATATATTAAAGGATTTAATGATGCCCCAGTATTCGAATTTGTAAGGTATGGATGTCTAGTATAAAATATTTTATCATTTGAATTTTCAACATTAAAGCTAGTAACATTAAAATTTTTATGTGAAATTATTTCTTCATTTCTTAAAACTGTTGAGTCGGAAACAGAGTCATTAATAGTTGTGAAAAGCATTGGAATATTTAAATCTACTTTATTTACATATGTTCTAGTAGAAATAGTATTTCCAAAAGACAGAATTGAATTTAATTTTTCGGTAAATTCTTTTTTCTCCTTTAAAGTTAAGGAGTCGTTATTTGAAACTAAACTTATATTGTTAGTTAAGGATTTTTTATTTCCTTTTTCTGCAATGTAATAAATTCCTTCGTCAAAAAAAGATGGTGAAAATTCAGAAGATGCAGTGTTTATTATGTTAAAGTTGGCTAACCTTTTTAAGGCCTTGGAAGTATCCAACTTTTCAAGATAATTAATACTTTCAAGATCAAGAACAATTCGCTTATTTAGAGAATCCTCAAGAAATAAATTAGTTAATATCTTTTTTGCGCTTTTATATTTACCAGTACTTTTTAAAGAACTACTGTAATTATAATTGAGAATAAAATCGTTTGGCTTATTTTTAAGTGCTTTTTCAAAAACAGGTATAGATTTTTTAAAATCATTGGTGTAAAAGTAACATAGAGCATGATTTTCTAATTGTTTTTGGGACAAAGAACTAGATTCACTGTAAATTTTCGCAGCTGTTTTGTATTCAAAGTTATTGAAAAGTATATCTGCTAATTTTAATTGACTATGTATTCCCCCAAAACAAAATAGGGATAAAATAAAAAGTATAATTTTTCTCATTTTTATTTGAGATTAATTCTCCAAACTATTGCTTGAGTAAACTCTGTTTCTATTTTTCCATGGGGTTTTAGATTTATTATCTTTTTTAAGTTTATAACATAGGAAAATCTCATGACTTCCAGAACTGTATGTCTTCATTTTTGACACTCCTAAATCGTAAGAGTAGCCAACAGTAGTTGTCCCTATATTAATTCCTCCAATAAAAGCAACAGCATCCTTATTTCTGTAAGAAATCGCTAATGAATATGTGTTTTTTACTGTTAGTTTTAAATTGCCATCAAATTGAACTATATCATTCATTATTCTCATAATCATAGAGGGTTGTAGTTCAATTATTGCCCCAATCTTAAAATTATAACCTCCATAAGTATAAAAAACTCTATTTAAAGTATTAGTAATAGGTGTAGTTAAAGCTGTTATATCTGTTTTGTTTTCAAACAAGTTGAAAGAAGAAAATCCTGCGAAATGTCTAACACCCGACCAGTAAATCCCAAAATTACAATCTACAATTAGCGAATTGTTTAAATTTACAATAGCTATATCATTAGGAATTTCAGTAATTAATCGATCTCTATTTATAGAAAACTGAGTTAAAGAACCAGAGAGTCCAAAAGAAAGATTCGTTTCTTTACTTGTTTTAATATTGTATGCAAATGTTGTATTAAAGCCTGTTCTTCTCGAGGGTCCTGAAGCATCATTAAAAACATGCCCGCCAAAACCAGCACTTTCTCCTAATGAAGTATGATACATTAAATTTTGAGTTACAGGCGCCTCGTCAATTCCAGTCCATTGCCTTCTAAAACTTACAGAAAGAGGAGAATAAGATTTTGTTCCAGCGACTCCAGGATTTATTGAAAAGTCATTTAAAAGATATTGACTTGTTATTCCTATTTGTTGACTCTTAAAACTAGAGCAAGCTAATAATAGTAGGGAAATGGTTAAAATATTTTTCATATCTCTTATCTTATAATTGTTATTGGGCCACTCTGAGTTGTTTCATCCAAATTTTTAGTTAACTCTAGAATGTAATAATATGTGCCACTTGGAAGGTCTACTCCTTCTTTAGTTTTTCCATCCCATTGTATAGTAGAACTATTAAACTGTATTATTTCATTACCCCATTTATTAAAAATAATTAATAAAACTTTATCATAATTGGAAAAATCTGGATTCCATATGTCATTTATTCCATCTCCGTTAGGTGTAAATGTGTTCACCATTTCAATACATTCTAGCTCATTGTCAAAGGAAATACTATCTAAAAGTTTGAAGCAATTGTCTGCATCTGAAACTAAAACATTGTAAATATCATTATTTGCATATGTTAAAGGATTATTGTAAGATCCATCTGACCATTGGTATTCATAGTATCCACTTCCATTCATTGTGTGGGCATGAATCATAATCCCCCCTTCTGCACATGTTTCCTGTTCAATAGAATAATAAACATTTAAAGGACTATTTTCAATATTAATAGTCTCAACATCTGTTGCAATACATGGTCCTAAATTATATGTATAGGTAATATTATGAACACCAACTCCCGCAATTTTAGGGCTGAAAACTCCATTTATTACTCCATTTCCAGAATAAACCCCACCAGAGGGACTTCCTCCTTCAAGGTCAAACAAAGGATAATCATCTCCACAAATATCTTCAAATTCATTTAAATGAGCCTCTAGTGTATATACATCTATAGTTACTCCAACACAATTACTTGCTGGGCAAAGCCCCCCCTCAGCTCTAACGTAATAATTTGAAGTTGTTGAAGGGGATACTGTAATCTGATTATTTGAAATAGTAGAGTCTATTAAATCTCCAGTACCACATGAGCCTTTGTACCAAAACCATTGACTTCCATTTATTATTTGGTTAGATGGATCAAGAGATATTGTAGAAGAATTCCCATTACAAATTTCATAAAGATTAGCACCAATCAATGAAGGGTCTATATTAGGTTCTAGAACTACTACCTGAAACTGTGTTGAATCAGTACAATTGTTACTATCAGAATAGGTGTAAGTTACAGTATGTGATCCTATTCCTGAAATATTTGGATCAAATATACTATCTAAAACTCCAATTCCTGAATAAATCCCACCTTGAGGGAATCCGCCTTGAAGAATAAATGAAGAAGATTCACAAGTAGAATCAATTGCAGAATGGTAAACATTCAAATCATATGTATTTATTAATATTTCACTGCAAGAAGTAGAACCACAAGTGCCACCATTTGCTCTAACATAATACATCGTTGAAGCAGCTGGAGTAACAGAAATCGATGATCCAGTTCCTAGAAAATTAGATCCACAAGCACTTTCATACCAACTCCAGTTTGCCCCAGTTCCTAATTGTCCTCCAACAATACTCAGAGTTGTGGAACCACCAGTACAAAAATTGTTTGAGCTAGTTTGGATTTCAGTTGGTGATAAAGAACCGTCTTTTGTAGTTATGGTAACTTGTTTGCAAAGTGATGCACCACAGGTACCAGTTACTTTGGCGTAATATGTAGTGCTAGAATCAGGAAATACAACAATTGAATCACCAACACCTATAGATGTAGCACCACATGAATTTTTATACCATGTTATTGAATAACCTTGGGGAAATGGATTAGAATAATGAGCAAATAATTTTACAGCTGTTTGAGGGCAAACAGTATCTACAATTGACCAAGTACCATCTGTGGAATTAAAAGTTGAATCTATACTTATTGAATCAAGTTCAATAAAATATGGCAAATTACTAACTGTTACATTTTCACAAATTGTGTTATTACAATCTCCCTCTGCTCTTACAAAGTAAGTTGTATTAGAGGATTGATTTACAATTATTGAAGCCCCATTGCCTACAATATTACCTCCACAAGAGTCATTAAACCATACCCATTGACTGTTAGTTCCTAAAAACCCTCCGTCTACAATAAGAGTCACGTCAGAATTTTGACATATTACAGAATCGGAACTTGTAATTCCAGTAGGGCCTAAAGAGCTAATTTTTATTTCTAGATTTAATGTTACCAAGCTATCACATCCAGAAGAATTAGTTAAGATGTGAGTAGCTGAATTATTACTTGATGTGTATGTAATTCCATCAATCCATGTGTAAGAATCACATGCAACTACAGTGTCAGTTCCAGTATTGGAATTAATAGTTAAGTTTAAGGTGACAAGACTATCACATCCTGAGGAGTTAGTTAAGGTATGGGTAGCTGAATTATTACTTGATGTGTATGTAATTCCATCAATCCATGTGTAAGAATCACATGCAACTTGGGTATCTGTACCAGAATTAGAATAATTAACAGTTAAATTTAAGGTGACAACACTATCGCAATTAGCAACATTATTTAATATATAAGTAGCTGAATTATTACTTGATGTGTATGTAATTCCATCAATCCATGTGTAAGAATCACATGCAACTTGAGTGTCGGTTCCTGTCGAAGAATTATTTATAGTTAAATCTAAAGTAACTGTACTGTCACAACCTGCAGTGTTTGTTAATATATGAGTTGCTGTATTATTAGAAGTTGTGTAAGTATTGCCATCAATCCAAGTGAAACTCTCACAAGCAGTTTTAACATCTGTTCCAGTGTTTTCACATTGACTATGTCCATTTTTATAAAGAAAACTGAACAAAGTAATTATAATAACAAGTGATTTTTTTCTCATTTATGTTTTTTTTCGAATACTAAACTACAAATATTACGAATAATTCATTTGCATTAAATTTAAAAAGTTTCAAAATGAGTAGTTATCAGGTGTTTTTTTGGAGTCTATATTAAAGGCACATTAATTATCTTTAACAAATGTTTTACAAAATCTAAAAATTATCAATCATAATTCTGTAAAAAAAATATTATTCATTAATTTTTGCTCTATATTAATTACATTTATTTTTTATAATATATTTTCTCATGCAAAATCGCCACAAGTCTAATTCTTTAGCTGATCTTTCTACAATATTTGGAATGACTCTGCTACTTACTTTATTTGGTGTTTTTATTTTTTTCATGTGGACCGCTAATAAAAAAACATCTGAAATTAAAGAACAATTGAGTATGGATATTCTTTTTCATGAGAACGTAGATGAATCTATCGTAAGGATGATGGAGAAAAAACTAAAATCTATGGATGGTATTGTTAAAAAAGCTCTTTATGTATCTAAGCAAGACGCTCAAAAATTAATGATGAAACATGTTGGAAAAGACGCTTTTGAAATTTTAGATGGAGTTAATCCATTACCATCTTCAATTCATGTAAACCTTAGTTCAAGTTACGTCAACCCTGATAGTGCTGCAAATTTCGCAGCCCAAATCCACAAGGGGAATAAACATATTATTTCTGAAGTTGCTTATAATAAAGCTCAATTCTTAGAAATAGGAACTGTATTTAAAAATTTTGAAATTATCATGCTTTTTATAGCAGGCATTTTATTAACAATAGCAATTTTACTTATATATAATACCATTAGATTAGCAGTTTTTTCAAAAAGACTTATGATTCGAACTATGCAACTTGTCGGTGCAAAATCATTTTTTATAAGAAAACCATTTCTTTTAAAAGCATTTTACCATGGAGTGATTTCTGCAACTTTAGCAATTTTATTTTTGTTATCTTTGTGGTATTCATTTACAATTTTAAACCCTAATATCATTTCAGAATTAAGTACAGATAAATTTCTTTTGAATAATAAAATATTTGAATTTTCTGTAATTGCTTTAGTAATTCTTGTTACGGGGACTTTAATAAGTGTTATTTCAACTTATTTTGCACTCAATAAATTTATTTGGCTTAAATCAGAAAAACTATATTAATATGGAAAAGGAAACTAAAATGATACTAGGCAGAAAAAATTATATGTTCATAATTATTGGTTGTGTAGTAGTGCTATTGGGATTTGTTTTAATGTCTGGTGGGGGGTCTCAAGATCCTAATGTTTTTAATGAAGAAGAACTATTTTCATTTAGAAGAATTACTCTAGCTCCATTTTTGGTAATGACAGGTTATGGATTAGTTCTATTTGGAATTATGAAAAAGCAATAGATTTTTTTTGGATTATTTAAAAGCTTTAGTTTTAGGAATTGTCCAAGGCTTAACTGAGTTTTTGCCTGTTAGCAGTAGTGGACATTTAGAAATTATTAAAGGAATATTTTCTACTAATTTTAATCCTAAAGAGAGTCTTATCATGACAGTTGTATTGCATTTTGCAACTGCATTAAGTACAATTTTTATCTTTCGAAAAGACATACTTCAAATAATAAGAGGTGTTTTTTCAAAAAAATCATCTAAAGAGAGAGTTTTCTCATTCAATATTATTGTTTCTATGATTCCTGCTGCTTTGGTAGGTGTTTTTTTTAATGATATTATTGAAATTCTATTTGATGGTCAATTAGTCCTAGTTGGCTTTATGCTTATAATTACAGGAATCCTTCTCTTTTTTGCAGACAAGGCAAAGCCAACCAATAATACAATTAGTACTTCACAAAGTTTCTTTATTGGAATTGCCCAGGCTATAGCAATTTTACCTGGCATTTCAAGATCTGGAGCTACAATTGCAACCTCTGTTATCTTAGGATTAGATAAAACATCTTCCGCAAAATTTTCATTTCTTATGGTTGTGCCTTTAATTTTTGGTAAAGTATCAAAAGACCTTATGGATGGAAATATTCTGTCTGAGGCAATAAATTTAGGCCCCCTAGCTCTTGGGTTTGTTGCTGCTTTTTTTACTGGATTATTTGCTTGCAAATGGATGATAGGTATTGTAAAGTCTAGCAAATTAAAATACTTCTCTTATTACTGTTTTTTAGTTGCGTCTATCACAATTATATTTAAACTATTATGAAGGAAATAACTTTTGAGTCAGGTGCTGTTTTAGTGGTTGATAAGCCACTAAATTGGACTTCATTCGATGTAGTTAAAAAAATTAGGTATGCAATTTGTAAACAGTTCAATATAAAAAAAATAAAAGTTGGTCATGCAGGGACCTTAGATCCTCTAGCATCTGGGGTAGTAGTTGTCTGTACAGGAAAAAAAACTAAAATAATAGATCAATTTATAAACGAATCTAAAGAATATATTGGAGAAATTAGATTAGGTTCAACCACTCCTTCATTTGATTTAGAGACGGAAATAGATAAAGAGTTTCCTTTACCATCTTTAGATGATAAGGTCCTTGAAAATATCTCTAACAACTTTAGTGGCGAAATATTACAACTTCCACCTATTTTCTCAGCAAAAAGAATAAATGGCAAAAGAGCATATCAATATGCCAGAAATAATGAAGAAATAGTTTTAAAACCCAATTCAGTTACAATTCATAATCTAGAACTAAAAGTTGTTGATAAAAACACATTAAGTTTTAATTGCCATTGCTCAAAAGGAACTTATATTAGGTCTTTAGCAAGAGATATTGGTTTTTTTTTAGACAGCGGTGGACATTTAATTTCTTTAAAACGAATAAAATCTGGAAATTTCTCTATAGAAAGTGCAAAATCTATAGACGAATGGATAGATATCATAAAGGCATCATAATTTTTATTAATTTCGTGCCTCATTTATAAATCAAAGCATGAAGTTATCACAATTTGAATTTGAATTACCAGAAAAGTTAATCGCTGAGTATCCAGCAGATCAAAGAGATGAATCAAGATTAATGGTTGTCCACAGAGATTCTGGAAAAATAGAGCATAGACAGTTTAAAGATGTTATCGACTATTTCGAAGATGGAGATGTAATGGTAATGAATGACACTAAGGTATTTCCTGCAAGAATGTATGGTAATAAAGAAAAAACAGGTGCTAAGATTGAAGTTTTTCTACTAAGAGAATTGAACCGAGAGAGTTTATTGTGGGATGTTTTAGTTGATCCTGCAAGAAAAATAAGAATTGGTAACAAACTATATTTTGGAGAAGAAGATGATTTAGTGGCAGAAGTCATAGACAACACTACATCAAGAGGAAGAACTCTCAGATTTTTGTTTGACGGTTCATACGAAGAATTTAAGTCTACTATTACAAAGCTTGGTCAAACTCCACTTCCAAAGTATATAAAAAGAGATCCTATTCCAGAAGATAAAGATAGATATCAAACAATTTTTGCAAAAAACGAAGGTGCTGTTGCTGCTCCAACTGCAGGATTGCACTTTAGCAAACAATTAATGAAAAGACTAGAAATTAAAGGAATTGATTTCACACCCATTACTCTCCATGTGGGTTTAGGTACTTTCAGGCCTGTTGAAGTAGAGGATTTAACCAAACATAAAATGGACTCTGAGGAGTTATATATTGGTGTAGAAACGGTAAGACTAGTTAATGATGCTAAAAGAAATAAAAGAAAAGTATGTTCTATTGGAACCACAGTCACTAGGGCTTTAGAGTCGTCGGTAACTGTAACTAAAGAACTAAAACCTTTTGCTGGTTGGACCAATAAATTTATCTTTCCGCCATATCAATGTAAAATTCCAGATGCAATGATTACCAACTTTCACACACCTAAATCAACATTACTAATGATGATTTCTGCCTACTGTGGCCACGATTTAATTATGAAAGCTTATAAGGAAGCAATTAAAGAAAAGTATAAATTTTACTCTTATGGGGATGCCATGTTAATTCTCTAATTTTAAAACCTCTTTTTAGAGGTTTTTTTTTGATGAAAAAAAAATTGACATAAGACAACTCTCCCTTGAGAATCTAACAGCTGAAATTGTAAAATTAGGAGAAAAACCATACAGAGCCCAACAAATTCATGATTGGCTTTGGAAAAAAAGAGCCATTAACTTTAATCAAATGACTAATTTATCCAAGTCTTTAAGAAAATTAGTTGAAGAAAATTTCCTAATTAATGCTTTGGTTTTAAGCGAAGCTCAAGTTAGTAAAGACAGAACCATTAAAAATGCATTTTTATTAGCTGATGATGCTGTTATAGAAGGTGTTTTAATTCCAACAAAAAAAAGAATGACTGCTTGTGTTTCCGTACAAGTAGGATGTAGTTTAGATTGTGCTTTTTGTGCAACAGGAAGACTTAAAAGAATTAGAAATTTAAATGCCGACGAGATATACGATCAAGTAGTGATGATTAATGATCAATCTAAAAAAGAATACAACCTCCCAATTTCCAATATTGTCTATATGGGAATGGGAGAGCCATTACTGAATTATAGCAATGTTTTAAAGTCAGTAGAAAGAATAACATCTGAAAATGGGTTAGGAATGTCACCAAAAAGAATAACAATTAGTACTGCTGGAATTCACAAAAAAATAATAAGGCTAGCAGACGATGGTGTGAAATTTAATTTAGCTCTTTCCCTTCACGCAGCTAATGATGATAAAAGAAATAAAATAATGCCTATAAATGAATCCAATTCTCTTGGAGCATTAAAAGATGCAATGATATATTTTTCTGAAAAAACTCGGACTAGACCAACTTTAGAATATATTATTTTTAAAGATTTTAATGACGAAATTATAGATGCAGAAGAATTGGTCCAATTTGTAAAATCATTTCCTAGTAAAGTTAATATCATTGAATACAATTCCATTGACGATGGTAAATACCAACAAGCTGAATCTGAGAAAGTAGATGCTTTTGCAGATTATCTAGAATCTAAAAATGTTATAGTTAACATTAGAAGAAGTAGGGGCAAAGATATTGATGCCGCTTGCGGACAACTTGCAAATAAGAATGAGTTAGCTAATTAGTTTTTTAGTACTTCCTCTCAAAAAAGAATAACATATTATCGCAGATAATATATCTGAAATAGGGAAAGAATACCAAACTCCTTCAATACCAAAATATCTAGGTAATATTAGAACTAAAGGAATAAGAAAAACTCCTTGTCTAATTAAAGTAAGAAAAAGAGCAGGTTTTGCTTTTCCAATAGCTTGATAAAAAGAAGGAGGAATTAAATGAAAAACAATAATTGGGGTAGAAGAAAAAATCCAAAATATAGCATTTGGTGCATATTTTATAAGTTTTTGATCTTTGGTGAAAATATGTGGAATTAGATCTGCTCCAAAAATCAGTAATCCTCCAATAAACGAAGCAATAATCACCCCGCTGGTTAAGGCAGTATTGATTACTTTGCTTACTCTTTCATATTTCCTAGCTCCAAAATTATATCCTGCAATAGGCATAAATCCTTGCGCAATTCCAATCAAGGGGAATAATGCAAACATGGTCATTCTCGTTGCAAGTCCGTAAACAGAAATAGCTATTTCTCCACCCATTCCTCCTTCTAGATTTCCGTAATAATATAAGGTGTTATTAAGTACTATTGCAAGAAGACTAATAGTTCCTTGACGAACGAGATTTACAGAGCCAATGCTAAAAATTTCAGAAATAATTTTTTTATCAATTTTAAATAGTTGAGGTATGACTTTTAATTCTCCTTTCCCTGAAATATAAAAATAAGCTATAAATACCGCACACCCTAAATATGAAATACTTGTTGCCCATCCAGCTCCCTCCATCCCCCAATTCATTATATCAATGAATAGGTAATCTAGAAAAATATTTAAAACTGAAGGAATAAATAGAGCTACCATTGCAACCTTGGCTTTGCCTTCTGCTCTTAGATTATTATTGGCCATCATGGAAAGTGCTAAAAAAGGAATTCCAATTAGAACAATATTAAAGTAGGAAATAGCTAGAGGCATAATTCCTCCCTTTGCTCCAAAGGCATTTAGTATTGGAATTTTTAAAAACAACCCTACAATTAAGGCAACTATTGCTAGGAGAATCGTTAAAGTAATTTGATTATTGAATGATAGTAAGGCCTTTTCTTTTCTGCCTTCTCCCAAAGCACGAGAAACAATACTCCCACCACCAATTCCAATTGACATGCCAATTGAAGAAAAAAGAAATGAAATTGGAAAAATTACAGAGATTGCACCTATAGCTAATTCTCCAATATATTGACCTACAAAGAAAGTATCTACCACCATATTTACAGACATCACCATAAAGCCAATTGCAGCAGGGAGAGCTTGCCTTAGTAGAAGTCTTGGGATAGGATCTATACCAAGATAACTTGATTTTTCGTAGCTAATGTTTTTAGACATTTAACCCTTACAAAAGATTATTCTTAAAAATATAATCCGCTATTTGAACAGCATTTGTAGCGGCACCTTTTCTTAAATTATCCGCAACAATCCAAATATTTAATCCATTTTCAACAGTTTCATCTTTTCTAATTCTTCCAACAAAAACATCATTTTTTTTATGAGCTGTTATTGGCATTGGATAATCAAATTTTGAAGGATTGTCCTGAACTTTAACTCCTGCAGTATCAGAAAAAGTCTTTTTAATTTCTTCTATTTTGAATGGTCTATGGGTTTCAACATTTATAGCTTCACTATGGCCTCCAACAACAGGGATTCTAACCACAGTTGCAGTTATTTTAATACTATAGTCATTTAATATTTTACGAGTTTCGTCTATGAGCTTCAGCTCTTCTGTCGTATAACCATTTTCTAGAAAATCTCCTCCATGAGGAAAACAATTTTGATCTATTTGATAAGGATATACTCTTTCTGGTTGTAGTCCTTGTCTCTCATCCATCATTTGTTTTACAGCAGCTTGTCCAGTTCCACTTACCGATTGGTAGGTAGAGATAACCAATCTTTTTAACCCAAACTTTTTGTAAATATCGTTTAATGCTACCACCATTTGAATAGTAGAACAATTGGGGTTGGCAATTATTTTATTGGATTTTTTTAAAACAGCTCCATTTACTTCTGGCACTATAAGTGGAATATTTTCTTCCATTCTAAAAAACGAGGAATTATCTATTACACTTGTTCCAGAGTCAACAAATTTTTGAGCCCATTTTTTGGAAACTTTACTACCTGCACAAAAGATTGCTATTTCAGGTATTTGATCGATTGCTTCTTGGATACCTACTATTGTAATTTTCTCTGTTTTGAATGCTATTTTTTTACCAATATTTTTTTTAGAAGCTACCAAAATTAGCTCCGTAATCGGAACGGATAATTCGCTTAAAACATTTAAAACCTCATTTCCAACAAGACCAGTACATCCTACAATAGCTAATTTCATATTATGACTTTGTCCAAAAGTAGTATATTTATTTCTACAAAAATTGCATCATGAAAAGGATTGGGAGTTTAATTGTTTTTTGTTTTTGCTTTGGAACTTTTTTTTCTCAATTAACAGAAGATTTTTCAGATGGAGATTTCAATAACAATCCAAAGTGGACAGGAGATACTTTAGAATTTATAGTTAATACGGATTTTAAGCTTCAACTCAATGCTCCGTCTAATACCGATACTTCTTTCTTATGTGTTGAAACAGGTACTCTTAATTTCAATGCCAATATTTCTTGGGAATTTTATATAAGACTTGATTTTTCACCCTCAAATAATAACAATGTTAGGTACTATTTGACTTCCAATAACAATAATTTAAAAGGCTATTTAGAAGGTTATTTTATTCGAGTTGGTGAAAACGGATCTTTGGATAAACTAAAACTTTACAGACAAGATGGACTAAATACAACATTGTTGGGCTCAAGCATTCACACTTCTTTTGGAGTTAATCCAGAATTTAGAGTTAGGGTAAATCGAGATATCAATGGGAATTGGGAAGTTCTTAGCGATTCTTTAGGGGGAAATAATTTTATTTATGAATTAGGAGTTAGTGATAACAACCATACT
>PYIJ01409472.1_pt1 | contig 17721 bp, 9 predicted proteins | sample 3578051 | NCBI WGS metagenome assembly PYIJ01 (sample SAMN08408021, study PRJNA431606) | Marine metagenome isolate SA_KN192-05_S13_5m, whole genome shotgun... | biome: marine; feature: oceanic pelagic zone; material: water; isolation source: surface water sample, 0.2-0.8 um fraction ... | reverse complement strand
CAGTCAAACATTTTAGTTGCGTTAGCAAGGCTAGTGGCTGACAAATCATTGCTCCAAGTTCTGCTTGAAGCGTAAACAACATTATTAAGATCACCAACACTCATATTAACATCGGAGGCATTTGCATATCCTACATCATCAACATTAAAGGTGTTTTTGTTTCCACCAGCCTTCCAGGTCCATGTCACATGATTTACAGTATTATCATTCATTCCAGATCTAGATCCGGTTGTAAAACCATTACTATTAAAGGATGTGAGGGAAGTTGCTGTGAGAGATGATTCTCCTGTGTCTGCATCACTTTGCAAGAACTTTTGTACTCCTCTAACACTATCAAATAAGTAATGAGAACGAGCACTTCCATCTCTTGTTTTTATCCATACAAAATCTGGTTTATGACCAACATCAATACTTTGTGTGCCTCCATTTCCACTATACGTCGTCACTCCAACATACTGATCAGGACGTGTAATCACAGTTTCTGGACGTATATTAGCAAGGTTCAGTGGTTGGAAACCTTCTGGTGGTGGGAACTTGAAGGGTTTTTGTCCAAAGTTGATAGTACCACTGCTGGTTCCAGATCCGTGCATTGCAATAGCAAAGAAATACTCATCTGCTGTTAAATTAGTCTGATATGTTGAATTAGTTCCTGCTGCTGGATTTCCAGCATTGTAATAAGATCCATTTACACCAATCCACATTTTTCTAGCATCCGCATCAAAAACAATCTGAACTATATCTCCTACACTTGCAGACATTCCAGTTGCTTGAACATTAGCATTACCTTGTCTTATTTGTCCCGTGCTCGTTCTCCAAGAAGCACTTAAAGTTCCATCATCAAATCCAGCAGTTGGATTTATGAGATAAGAAATGCCAATATCGTGAAAATCTCCAATTTGTAGTGGGGAGTATTCACAATACCACTTACCAGTACTCATTCCAATATTACAAGTAACTGATTCATTATTGATTGTAGTAGTTGCTGTTAAATTTCCATCAGTAAACGTAAATTTACCAGATGAATCATTACCAGAAATAGGATTTAAAGTAGCATAACCAGTCTCTTGTCCACGTACTGTGTTGATATTAGTGTTGAATGGTGTGAAGTTGGTTGCTACTGCGTTTCCGTTTGCTGTGATTGCTCCAGGTGAAACAGCATAGTTTACTGCGGAACTATTTGACTGACAACACAGAAGTTTTGTGTTGGTTACATTTGTGAGTGCTCTGGTTGGTGGTGTGAAGTTAGAAGTATAGAGTGTGGTTCCTTTGATGATACGTACATTTGATAAGAAACCCGAAAAACTATATTGGTCAGTATCACTACCTATGTGCAAGTCGGTAGTATTTGTTGTTATTGATGATGATGAAGTTGCTAACACTGTACCAACACCATCCAAATATCCTGTGAAAGTATTTCCATTTCTCACAACTGCCCAGTGATGCCATTTATTAGCAATAGCAGTTCCAAATGGAGTGTTTACAGATATGATGTCCCAAGAAGAACCATTTGAAGTTGCGGAAACAGAAAAATTTCCACTCACTAAACCAATAGTAATCCACTGATAAGTGCTGCCATTTGCTCTTTTATTTAAAAATATTGAAGTGGTAGAAGGACTTTTTGCATAAAGAAATCCTTCAATAGTCCAGTCTCCTGTTGAAATATCAAAATCAGAACTACTTGATACACTTAAATAATCACCAGTCCCATCAAAAGCAACAGCACCATCAGTAATCTTGGTGAGTTTAGAACTACCACTCACACCTGATGGAGTATCTGGGAGAATGTCTGGGAAGGTTGCAGGAGGAATAAAATACTGAGTTCCTACTGTTGTTCCAGAATACTTTGCAACTCCTTTATAGATACGAACATCTTGTAGATATCCATCAAAAGGACTACTTGATTGATCATTTTCAAATCCTATTGTCAGTTTATTTGATGTTGTTTTAATTGTGGTGGAATCAGTAGTGGAGTTTTCACAGATGCCATTAACATACAACGTGAATACATTTCCCTCTCTCACACCGGCTAGGTGATACCAACCAGAGGTATTTCCTCTAAAATTAGTAGCATTAATATATGCATTTCCACTACTATCTTGCCAATAAAATGTAGGTGTGTTTCCATTCTTTCCTATAATAAATTCACCATCACCTGATCCGCCATATTTACCAACAAATATATCAAAACCACTGGTATCATCTTGTTTTGCCCAACACTCAACAGTAAAATCACCTGATCCAAATTCAAAATCGGTGTTATCGGGACATGTAATACCATCACCAGAACCATCAAATTCAAAACTTCCAGCATAAAAATTACTAGTATCAGAAGATGCTGCAGCATTTCCAACATTGGTCATGACCTTAGTTGTAGAAGTGCATGCAATAGAAGCACTTACATCACTGTTAGAACCAACTAATGGAAGTGCAAGAACACAGTTTGATGCATACTTGTCTGCCTTGGTTTCATCAGTTGTTACACTGATACTATTTCCCATACCACCATGGTTTGTGCAGTAATAATGGAGTGTGGCAGGTGCATCATGAGGAACAGTGAAACTTATTACATTTCCCGATATACTTGTCCCAGTGGTGTATTCAGTGCTCCCAGCAGCATCAGCAGCAGTAGCAAATCTAAATGGATGAGATGATGCAGCACTATAATCAAAGGTATAAGTGACACCTCTAATCATATTAAGAGTTGGTTTTGTTCCTTCATTCTCAAACACATAACCACTACCAGAACCAGAACTTCCAGTCAAAGTATAGTATTTGTTTTCTCTACTTCCAAATACACCAACACCGGCCTGAGTGCCACCTTGAGTTGTATTAAGAACAGGTCTTGCACCAGATACTTGTGGATTATCAAGTGCTACTGAACCACCAAAGTTTACTGGTGCCCAGTTATTTCCCAGTCCAGACTTATCCTCTCCAATAGGTGAATTTCCATCAAAGGGAAGGTAGAAACCATTTCTTCCATTGAAATTTGCCAGACCATTGGGAGTGCTTCCACTAACAGTAACCAGTGGAGAAGCATAATACAGTTGAGTATCAGAGAATCCACTATAGTGATTGATACTACCTGAGTTATCAACTAATGGTGCAGTTGGGACTGAAAAATTACTTGATTGTCCTTGTCCAAGGTAGACAAAGGAGTCAATCAGTTGACCATCAAGATTATAACCTGATGAGGCATTGGGATCACCAAAGAAATTAAACTGTTCATTTGCAGAAATTGTATTACCACTAACTCCAGAAGTAGTGGTTACAACAGAAGTTCCATCCACAAATCCATACAGAGTGCTTCCTACCCTTGATAAAGCAATATGATGCCAGTTACCATCAGCAACACTTGTGGCAGAACTATCTGCTCTAGAACCACCAACATGTCTGATACCAATAACACCACCCGATCTTAATTCAAAATACTTATAACTTTCAGTAATATTAATAGCCATTTGATTACCGGCAACCAAGGTATCAATCTTAATCCAACAACCCATGAAGAAATCTTCAGTGGCTGAGTTTACAGTATCAATATAAAATCCACCACTACCACCATTTAATGCCTTTCCACCATAATGAGATGGATTGCTCATTGGAAGAGTATATCCAGTGGCATCTTCTGCTAGTGTTCCAACAGTAGTAAAACTAGAAAGTCTTGCAGCTGCTGAATACGGTGCAAATACTCCTGTGTAATCGCTGGTAAAAGCACCAGTAAACTTCTTAGGTCTCCATGTATTTGTGAGTGGGTCAGTAAATCCAAAACTATTGGGGGTAAGTGCTTGGCCGTCTATCAGATAGAACTGCGACATATGACCGTCAAAATACTCAGCACCCTGAGTGGTTTCTCCAATATAGTGTGCATTAGTTGAATTTATAAAACTCTCAGCATTTTGAGATATATCAGTTCCACTGTCAGATTGAAGTTCTCCATTTATGTAAATTTTTACTCTATCTTCAGCAGTTGATTGTGTTGAATCAATAGCGACAACTAAATGATACCATCCTAAACCACTATTTCTTAATACCGAGTCTGTTTGTATGGTGTCTCTTACTGATCCACTTACAATATTTGCAGATTGAAGTTTATCTGCATCTGTAAATGAAACATAAGATCTATTTGTCTGTGATGATCCTGCAGCAAGAATCATAAAATATGCAGATCCGTCAGTATTTTTTGTTCTCTTAACCCAACAAGATAATGTATACGTCTTGCGGTTACCGGCAGAACCTGGAGTTCTTTTAAGATTTTGACTTTTAGTTTCGTCAAACTTTAAACTGCCATCAATAACCTGAGCACCTGATGCCTTACTCGGTGTAATGACCTGAGGAATTGCAATACCCATTTACCTATCCTCCTCAGCTATAGTTCAGTGCAGCACCCGCAAGCAACTGCGTTCCTCCTGCTCCTACTCTATTTACCGTGAATGAAATCAAACTGATTGCACCAGATGCTGTTGGCATACTTGGGTCTGCTCCTGATGGGAATAAGAAGAATGTGCTGAATCCAACTGTGGTGATACCAGAGTTGATGATTCTGACTGTATGAGATTCTCCCTCTGTTCCACCCTTTACAGTAACCGTAGATATACCTGATACTGTGATTTTATGATCCTGTGCTGAACTCAAGTCCAGTGTGGTAACAATACCGGCAACCGTAGCAGCAGCAGTGGAAATACCAACTGCAATGCCGGTCAATGCCGAACCATCACCCTGATACGATGTTGCCGTAACGACACCTGCAACATTGAGTCCACCCTCTAAACTTCCAAATCCTGTAGCAGAGAATGTTCCGCCGACACCAGCAGCACCTAACTCAACACCACCTCTTGCGGTGACGATTCCAACTGAGTCTACACTTGTTACATCTTCATAGGTCAATACACCAGTAAATGTAGCAGCAACACCAGTGACGTTTCTTACAGTGAGGTCACCAGATGATGCTGTGATGTTTCCTACTGTGATGTTGGGAGTTCCAGTAAGACCCTCTGCGAGAGCAGCAGTTCCAGTTGTGTCCTGGTTGAGTGTAGCAACTCTTCCTGCTGCTAAAGTTCCAGATGAAATGTTTGATGCGTTAATAGCAGTAATACCAGCACCGCTACCAAAGAGATTATTTGCGGTGACGATACCAACATTAAGAACTGCTGTATTATTTGGATCAGCAGCACCAGTAGCGGTTGTAGTTCCAATGCCAACACTAGTTGTAGTGCTGATACCAGTATCATTCGCAGAGAACTTACCACCAGCAACTCCAGTCAGTGCTGAACCATCACCACTGAAACTAGATGCGGTAACAACACCAGTATAAACTGCTTGAGTTGCCGTCGTATGACCAACAACAGTCAGTTGGTTAGCTACAGTAAAGTCGCCAGGAGCATCTTTAATATTAGATACGTTGAATGCTTTATATGCAACTGCTTCTAAAATATCTCCACTTTGTACTCCACCACCCGATACTGTAAATGTAGATCCGTTGTTCGCATCATAGTCTTGACCCTCAATCTGCTTAGCACCATTGAGAAATACATCAAGATAACCTACAACATATCCCGACGCAAAGGTAAAATTGGTGGTGATACCTGTAGGTGAAAATGTCTGTCTAGCAACAACGACCGAGGAATCACTCGGTGCTCTTCCAATATATCCGTTTCTATCTGCCATATCAGGAAACTCCTGTTAGGATGCTGAGTGATGCGTCGATTGCGCTTGAAGTATCACAATAGATTCTCAGTTCATCAGTTGCCTCAAGTAGTGTTTTACCTGTATCTGAGATGACGAATGAACTTCCAGCAGGAACAGGAATCTTACTCGCAATGGCAACGGTAATTCCAGTGCTGGCATCCAGTGTCTCTAATGTCAGATTAACTGAGTTGTTGGTGTTATTAGCAAATGTTCCGCCAATCAAAATACTCTTGGTTGCTGCAGGTGAGGTATATGCAGTCGTGGGACCAAGAAATCTCACCGTCTGGTTAGATGCCGCAGCAGTGTTGGTAGAAGCACGATCAACAAAGATCTTAGTGCCACTAACCGAGTGAACTCTTGTTCCAGCAATAAAGTTGCCGTTGTCCACTAGATCGGAAACACCAATACCAGTGTTTGCTGTTACCGTGATAGCGGTGCTAGCAATACCCACAGAGCTGCCTGCATAGGTGGTAACAATACCCGCTGCTCTTGTAAATTTATTTGAAAAAGCTTCTGCCATTGTCCTTAATGTGTTAAGAGTATTTATTAACCGCCGAGAGCGATTGCGAGTCCAAGCGAAACACCGGTTGTAACGGTGACCGTTGCGATTCCTGTTGTTACATCAACAGTAGTTGACGCATTAGATGATTTAAAATCAACCATCGTGACGCCAGTTCCGATGAAGGTTCCTTCAGAACCGACACCAATTTGACCAAGACCGTTGAATGATGTTGCAGTAACAACACCAGTAACATTCAGACCACCAGTGACCGTAAGGTCCTGCATCGTGGCATCATCAAATGTGATGTCATCAACAAACAGATCACCAGTAATTCGCGCATCACCCTGAACATACAATGCCGTTGTACCTGTGCTAACAGGACCACGAACATCTAATGTATATTCTGGAAGATCAGTTCGGATACCAACTGATCTTCCTGCTCCAGTGCTTGCGTCAGTTACAACAACAAAACCAGTGCCACCAGCACCAACCTTTAAATCACTTGAAAGTGTTGTAACACCAGTGACTCTCAGGTCGGTAGCACCAATGCCACCTAAAACATGGAGAGTGTATGAAGGAACAGATGTGCCAACACCAACCCTACTATTAGTTGCATCCGCAAGTAATAGGTCGCTGTTGACCTCCAGCCCATTTTTGACTACAAAATTCTTATTGACAGCCATTAGGGTTCACTCTCCCCCCATATATTTTAACTATTTATCAGGTTACGATTCTCAATATAACTTTGGCATTTTCTGTGCTTCCGCCCAGGTCAGCATCAACAACAGTAACAGATCCATCAGTATATCCTGATCCTCCTCCACCACCAGAGTTACTTGTCCCACCATTACCACCGGTTGCTCCAGCACCACCATCGCCACCACCAGAATCACCTCTACCATCAGTCTGGATAATACTATATCCATCCTTATATCCTCTAGTAATAGATGCTGTATTAGCAACTACAGTTCCATCAGAGATGCGTGCTTGTCCAGTGGTTACATCCTCACAAGCAGTAAATCCTTGGTCTCTCCAGTAGTCACCTCTAGTACACTTGAGTGCTCTACCGCCAGAGGGTACTGTTGCTTTTGTATCAGGAGCAGTAGCAATCAGTGCTGTTCTTGATCCAAAAATACCATCTGCTGGAAGTGTTCCTGCATCAAATGCTTCACCACCAACACCAGCACCACGACCACGACCACCCTCACCAGAAATGCCGATTCCTCCACCGAAACCACCATTACCAGATCCGCCAGCATCTCCACCACCACCAGCAGCAGCAATCAAGGTTGCTTTTCTGTATACAAATGGTGCATTGACTGATGTTGAAAGACCCGCAATTACATACTCAACATTCTGTTCCATGGTAAATCTAATGCGAGAGTATCCACCTTCTCCACCAGAATAAGCACCATTATCATATCCTTTTCCACCATAAAGATCCATCTCTACAGTTAAATCTTTGTCTGGAGCATGGATACTATAGTAATTCGTAATTCTTGATTGAGCAGCATCACTTCCTGAAGTGGAGAAAGTATAATCACCATTAAAGAGATTGACTGATGTTAGTGTTGCGGTATTTGCGATACCAATCGCCTCAACATTTACATTATATTGATCCGCATCAGAAACTGTAGCAAAGTTTACTGAATCACTTGTTAGTGGTGAATTTGTCGCATCTGGTTGAGAAATTGTAACAGAAACAGTTTGAATACCAACTTTATCAGAACTAATTGTTAATGTATTACTATTAGTTCCACTAAAGGTTGTGGTTCTAACAACACTGACATTTCGCGAAGAAGTTCCAGTATATTTAAGATTTACATACCCATCTCCATCGTTTCCATATCCATCATAGTTAAATGTTACATAATTTGGATCATATCCACTAGCACCACCATTGCCACCTGTGGCAGCAGAAACGTTATCAGCACCTCCAGTGCCACCCCCACCAGCTCCAGGTCTAATGGATGGTGAGGCACCACCACCTCCACCTCCTCCACCACCACCATCATTGCCAGCAGTATCTCCAGTATTTCCTTGATAAGGAGATGAAGTTCCAGACTCCATGGCATCTCTTACCTGCCCAAATCCTAATCCTCTACCAGCACTGTTTGGTGGAGCTCCAGCATCTCTATTAAAAGATCCTCCTCCCCCACCACCGCCACCAGCAGAAACGATAGTGTGTCCACCTTTTACTGAATCATAAACAGCAGTGGCACCTCCACCACCACCTCCACCACCAGACCATCCTTGAGATCCTGCTCCACCACCTGGTCCACCTTCTGCATAACTGCTGGCACCTCCAGAACCAAAAGCACTAGTGCCACCACTGGTTCCACCATTACCGCGTCTACCAATCTTAAATTCTAAAGTTCTAGATCCATCGATGTATCCAAGTCTACCTGCTCTTCCATTGTATCCTAGACCACCACTTCCTCCAGAATCATTTCCACCATCACCACCTTTTCCACCTGCTGCAGTAATTACAACATCTGTAGCATCTGATGGGAGAGTGATACTATCATCAGAGGTGTATGTGATATCTACATTACTTACTTCCGATGTTGATTCTGTAAACGTTTTTTGAAATGTTCCATCAGAAACATCTTCACCATCAACTTGCCACTGATATGATAATTCTGTGGTATAAGAAGAATCAGTTAAATCTGCGTCCACAGTGAATGTGGCATTTGTATTAATAAGTGCTTGTCTACTTGTTGGTTGAGCGATGATCTCAATCAGAGGATCAATAGTAATTGTTGCTGTATCAGAGTCCAGAGGATCATTAACAGCATTACCCGTTGTTCTTTGAGCAGGTTGATAGTCTGCCCTTAAGAAAAATTGTCTCCCATTGTCTCCTGGTGTGGAGAGATTGGATAATGTAATTGTAGTAGTTGCTGCTCCAGTGACATTATCACCATTAGATACAGCACCTTCACCTACTTCATACCATTGATATAAAATAGAACCATCGTTTTCTGCAGCGTTTGGAAACTCTGCTGTAGCAATACCAGAGAGAGTTACAGAACCACCGTTAGTGGTTCCGACTCCGACTGGATTTGTTGAGAATCCCAAGATTGGACCATTGAGGTCCAACTTGGTAGGAATAAGGCGGAAAAAATCCTGATCGCTCATGAGAAGTTCTGACCTCCAACGACACCATAAAGACCGACTGATGCTAGATTATTACCATCAAATGTTTTGAATGAGTAGATGTCTGTCGCATCTGCTGTTGGCGTAACTATCGGCGCGAGTCCACCTGGCCAATAGACCGGGATGTCTGCACCACCAGAAGTTTTGAATGTATCAATACCAACCGCGACTGCGGAACTTCCTTGCGTCAATTTAATAGTAAACGACGATGATCCAGCAGGTGGATTAGATACTGTAAACTGAGTGATTGCGCTCGTCGCAGTGCAGATAAACGATTGTGCGTTAGACAAGTCAATAGTAACAACACCAGATACAACAGTGGCAACACCAACAGTCTCAGAGTAAGTTTTGAACTGCGAATGTCCATCAACCTGCAGATCAACAGTTGGTGATGTGGTTCCGATACCGACCGAGCCAATACCAGTGACTGTAAGTAGAGTTGTAGTTCCACTTCCAACCTGGAAGGACTGTACTGGATTTGTAGTTCCAATTCCAACAGAGGATGCGCGAATGACACCCGAAGAAACATTTTCAATATTATAGGAGTTCAGTGCAGTCAGAGCACCACCAACAAATACATTTGCAGTGGTTGTAAGACCAATAAATCTAGAGTCTCCATTAACTTGGAATGCGGTTGAACCCATTCCAACCAAACCAACCTCAAGATTATACTTAGGAACAGATGTCCCGACACCAACCACACCGAGCGCAGTATCATAGATACCACCACTTATTTGTGTCCAACCAGTGTTAGATGCGTTAATGTTTGTTAGACCTGAACCATCACCGACAAAGAAGGATGCTGTAACATACCCAACAACATTTTGATTACCAATAATATGAAGTTTGTAGGCATTAGCAGTGGTTCCAATACCAACGCCAATATCATCTACTGAGAACTGTGTAGTTCCAGATCCCACTAAGAGTTTTGTTTTAGTTCCACCATCTGGGTTTGGTGATGTGGTTCCAATACCAACACTATCAAATAGACCAACAAGACCTTGCTCAAAGAGAGACAAACTGATTGTACCGAAACGATACCAATCGTTATCAGTGGTATAAATCCAACCAGAGTTACCACCTTTAGTTGGTCTTGCTTGGAATACGATATCGCCAGGGTTACCTGCTGTAGTAGGAGTAGAAATACCAACGGTGTATTTTCTAGAAACTGTAGCACCACCCTGCAGGAACAGAGAGTCCATTTCAACTCCCTTAGTGGAGAGTGAAGTAACTTTCTCATTGAAGATTACTGGACCATTGAATTCAGATGTTGCCTTATTATCAGATCCACCCTCAACAATAACGGAGCGAGAGAATCTACCCTCTAGTGGGCTAACGATATTGATGGAAGAGTCATTACCAATGTCCTCACCAGTAACAGTGCGGACTGGGGTATCAAAGATCTCCTCTACACCAGTCAGTGTGCTGAGTTTTCTGTTACCAGAGAACGAAATACCCTTATCGTTCATTCCAGTGAAGAAGTTCACACCACCATCTTGCTTGGTAGATTGTGAAAGAATTTCTTCTTTACCAGAAATCGCACGATTCTGCTTTTGTGGTAGAGCAGTTGAGTAGTTACCAGGACCAAATCCAACATACTCAAATGTATGTCCAGATGCTCTGTTGATTGAGTGTCTTCTCAACTCAACAGGATCAACTCTTACGCTTCTGACTACAGAATTGATATCATGTGATGTTGCCTTAGTTCCAAGAACTCCACGGAATACGGACAGTGGGTTAGTTCCAGTATTGGGTGTCTTAACACGAACCAACTCATCATCAACCATCAGATAATCACCGATCTCAACATCTAGTGAAGACAGATCAGTCAAACTGACATTTGCTGTAGTTGCGTTATCAACGTTCGCAGCAAGAGTTGTGGTAATACCAGCATAGGAAGGAATCATTCTTCCGTTCAGGCTCTCATCATCAATAGTTAAAGCACCATCGGTGGAGGAATAACCCTCACGATAACCGAACATTGTGCCAGACATTGTTGGTGCTGTGGTTCCAGTTCCAACATTGACTGAGAATGAAGTCAGACTAAGATTCTCTTTAACAATGAAGTCGCCATTATAAAGTGCTTGATCTGAGCCAGTAAATCTGACCTTACTATTGACTTTCAGTCCATGGCGGTTGGAAGTTGTGACTGTAGCAATACCACCACTATTATTATAGGTAAGAGTAGAGATGCGAAGTGCTTCACCAGTCAGATAGAAGTATGATCCAGTGGAGTTGGTTGCACCAATACCCGTTGTAGAAATACCAGTGATTGTAGTCGCAGCAGCAACTGTTACGCTAGTAGCAGCACCTATCGCAACATCAGTAATTCTATAGAGGTCATTATATGTCTGAAGTGATTCGGAGTTGACACCAATAACACGAATAGAATCACCAATATTATCATAGATAGATGATACTTGAACAACTGCTTGAGAGTATCCAGTTGTTGTCTCAACACCAACAACTGCCATCGTATTACCGATACCATAAGCAGAACCACCATCCATGATCTTGACGGCAGTGATTGTACCACTAGAATTAAATGTAATTTTTGCCGTAGCATGAAGACCTGGAGTGGAACTACCGATAGCAACCAGTCTTGCGTTGTAAAGATCACCAGCAGAACCAGATCCATAACCAGCACCACCAGAAACGATGGAAACTGAAGTTACACGGTTCAGACCATGATCATGAACTGTAGTAATAGTGTGCGCTAAACCAGTGGAAGCAATGTTAGTAATACCAATACCAACATCAGTGTCACGGAAATACTTATCAACCGTTTCTTTGGTGACGCTATTTCTTACATCATCAACAACAACATCACCAATTAATTGTGGAGATGCAAAACACTTGGTTGCCGCAGGGTCACCGACTGGATTATCTCTATTTGTTTGTGGGAATAGTTCCTTAACGGGTTGAGAGAACTTCTCACCAGTAAACGGTGAAATAGTTGGAGAGTTACTTGAGTTAAGCAGAGTAAGATAGTAAATACCATCTTGCTCTCCAGCAACATATGGTTGAACTTCAGAGTGATTATAAATGTAGAAAGTATTATTCAGTCTCTTTCTCTTGAAGAATGGGAGAGATGTGTTTCTAGATGATGTATCACTAGAGAATGTTCCAGGATTAGTGGTCAGACCAACAGTGAATGACTTAGCACTACTAATACCAATGACTTGATAGTTTCTGTTAAAACCAGTTCCTGCAGCACCAGTGGTGTTTTCAGAACTCTTAATGTTAACCAGTTCTACTTCAGATCCTGCTGTTAGATTATGAGGTAGTTCTGTAGAGACCTTTACATTTGTTCCATCCCAAGATGCATCAGAGATGAAACGGAAGTTTCTCTGTTGATTTACATTGGTAATGGACCCACTACCAAAGTATGTTTGAACCTCAGCATCCGTTGCTCCGATGCCTGTGTTAGACTCTTGAATGATAAATCCATCCGTAGGTGGTCTTGCAACCGCACCACCAGCAGAGGATGGAATAACATATCTTGCGCGATACAGAGTATCAGAGGCATTTCTTCTGTCAGATTTTCTATTAACAAAAGATCTAGGAGTTGCTTCTCCAAGTCCAGTAGATCCAAGACCTACAATACTAGAGTAGATATTATTTTCTGTAGATGCTGCAGAAACATTAATATACCATTGACCATTTGTGCTGTCATACTGAACAGGGTGTCCTAAATCACCAGCTACTTTATCAGATACTCTAGATACAACCTTTAAAAGACCACCCTTTTCATTAATGGTGACTGGATTATTATTCTGAGCGTCAGTAAGTGTCTTTGCAATCTTAATATCAGTATTGGTAGAAATACCAGTTCCCTCAGTAATCGCAAAATATACTGTATTTGGTGTAACACCATCGGGAAGATGACCATTATCACTTAAGACACGAACTGATTCTCCATTTAAGAAACTATGTGGGGCAGTTAATGTAATAACATTAGATCCACCACTGGAACTATAAGAACCCACACTGTTAATACCAGTTAAACTTCGATTAACTGTAAATGGTTTTTCAGAACTCAAATCTGAGTCTGGCATTGTAATTCTTGCCGAATACTCAGTTGTTGTTCCACTATATGATACAAGAACTCTCAAAGTATCGTTGGTTCTAGCACCAACACGATATCCTTGGACTACTGTCTCTGGTTTTACATCAGCATTTGTCTGTCCAAACAAGAACAAATGACCAGTTGATCCAACACCAGTTAATGCTTGTGTTTTGTTGACATCAATCGATTGGAATTCAATAGCAGTCTCTGTAAGAGGGACTTCTTTTGGTGGAATGATATGTGTAATATATCCAACATCATCTTGAGAGAAAGCATCATTTCTAAATCCTTTTGCAACCAGTGCTCTAGAACCAAAGTTGGAGTTAGAGTTGGTGATTGCAATATCAGAACCACTCTCAGTAAGGAACTGCTCAGCATATCCAATAGCAAAGATTGAAACTGCCTGAATAACTGCTTTATTACTTACTTTGATATGGAAGTTTTCATATGTGGGTTTATAAACTGCTCTTGAATCTGTGCTGATTGCTTCATTACCAGCAACTGAACTATCTTCCCATGCTCCAGTGGTGGTGTTATACTTAACAAAAGCATTGTCGTCCTTCTGTAGACCAATACCAGTATATTGTGCAACAACCATGGATTTAAATCCATCTGCTTTTGATCCATCGGCATGCATACCACACATGCCATATACAGAACGCAGAGAGCAGTTAAAGATATATGGCGATGCAGATGTAACCGTATCAGATACTAATGCGAGAGTTGCACCTGTTGCAGAGGGTAATGCTGAAGTAGGAGCAGACTGAACTTTATATAAAATCTGTGTATTACTTAGTTTTTCATTAACAACATGTTGACCATTATATCCTGATGCGGTAATACCAGAAATACGGAATGGTGTATCAACATCCAATCCAGGAACAGCAGTTGTGGTTGTTACTGTGATGCTGGTGCTAGAGGTAGTTCCGTCTCCTGCCTTGATACTAGAAATACCAATAGATTCTCCGGTAGAACCAACAATACGGAATTCGTCGATTTTTGGTTCGATGTCCAAAGAAGAAGATGGATAATCTGGTTCGATAGCACGGCCAGAAGACGATCCATATACTAAACTAACTTTCTCATAATACATTTGCAGATCAGTTCTGTCTGCAGAGAAAGTTTGGAAAGCATCATTGATAGTTACATTATTCGCACCATCTGCATATTCAAATACAGTTAGTTTATGGTGGGAGAAGTTAGGAACAGAGGTGTTTGAAGTGTAATCTGAGTACACAACACCATTTGGATCTGCATCAAAGATACTAAACTGACCGAAGTAGCAACCACCAGTTACGCGGAAAATTGCAGATCTTTCAATATTGTCATTTGTTGGATTTGGAACATATTTTGGACGAATTTTGGTTTTACGAACATCTACACCAACCAGTGATGTTCCTCTAGGGATGATTACACCACCATAGATACTGTTAAGTTTAAAAAGATTATTATCGGCAGATACTAGGTCAAGATTAGTGCTTAGGTCAAAAGCAGGTAAATTATCTGATGTCGTTCCGTTTCGTAGTCTATAATTATTTGTTCCATCAGGGATGAAACCAGGGCGGTTATCAACTACATGCTCACCTGGATACACCTGAATAGTGGTTTGAGCAAACCTATCATTGTTAAGTCCTCTTTGATAGGAAAACCTAGCAGCCTCCAGTAATGCACGCTGAATCGTCTTAAAGGGACGGGTCAGAGAATTACCCTGGTTTTCGATACTATCAGTCGCATCAATATCGTTAGGATTTACATAAAGTATGGTTCCACGAGTTGATTTCAGAAAATTATCTAATCTGGAAAGACCCATCTTATTACACTATAAGTTCTGTTATGGATTATTTATCAATAGAAAAAAGGGCAACCCTATATAGGGTCACCCTTCAAGCACTTCCTTCACACTATCCTATATTAGTTCTCTTTTAGTTCATTGTCAAGTATATATTCCACGGTGTTTGCAACATCATTCATAGCATCACGAAGTTCTTTCTGACCACCAGTATGTTGTGCCATTACAGTGGTTTCGGTAAGTGACCAACGCCACTCCTCCATTTTTTTGTTATACCAAAGATTTATGACCATTTAATCAACAGGCAAAAGTTCAGGATTCTCTAATTCTAACTCAAATAGTATTGGATGGCATTGTTCCGAAACTAGATAACCAGATAATTTATAAAGATCTTCAACCTCCCACATTTTAGTGCTATTTGCCAATTCCACAAGTTCTGCATCATGACTAGCATAGTCAGGAAGATCATCAAACGTAAAAGGAACGTTTTGTATGAAATACATCAACACAATCTCTTTTCGATCTGTGCGTTTGTACCAACAATACTTCGTGTCTATTCGGTATTTCATGGGGATTACCGCATACCCTAAGCATATTTAGGGAATAGGAGCGGGGGGACTTGAACCCCCACGAGATTAATTCTCAACAGATTTTAAGTCTGGTGCGTCTACCGATTCCGCCACGCTCCCTCAATTATTCGACTTCCAAGTAGGAGGATGAAAAGCACAGTATTCGTTAAACGTTATCTTCATCTCTTTGAGAGTTAGTCCGCAATTTTTCGCTGCTTTGGGTAAATTCCATTTCGCTACGAATAACATTTCCATAGATTGTCGGGTTTCTGGTCTCATAGTCGTAACACTCTAGGATTTCTTTGTAAAGAGACGGTGGATGAACTATCATAAAAAGGTAATAGGGCGATTTTTGCCGGGATTTTTTTTCCGACTTTTTTGGAAACAAAAGTCGATTTTCCCTCAGAGAGGGTTAGCATACGCTAGCGTATCATCATCACACTTGTCACGCACCAACTCAAGCACGGACATGAACTGTTCGATGGTTTCACAATCTACAACACGCTCATCTCCTTGCTCTGAATACAGGTAGAACTTACGGGCAACTGGATCAACGACGCAGCGGGTCAAATAATCGTCTTGCATTGGATTTGTTTGATTACCTGCATATCATAGGTCATTTGGTGGGTGGTGTCAAGCGTTTATACCAGAAGGATAGGACAAATCTTTCACTGTCCTCTACCTTGCTGACATAGTGGAGGAGTTGAGAATTAGAAAACACGATTAGTTTTCCAACTTGTGGTTTAATATCATATTGTTCAAAGAGAGTATGACCTCCTACAAAATTATCATTCAAGTATAACATCGCAGCAAATACATCAGGGTTGTGAACATTATTATCATCTATATGTGGTTTCATGAATGTTCCTATTGGCCATCGAACCACACCTGCATAATCAAGTTCTATTTCATTATCAAATGACTTACAGAGTGTATTTACCCTATCAATCACCGTGTCCTCCATTGATGGAACCACACTATCTACATCACCCCCAAGGTATATGGCACCTTGATTTTTCCATTCCACTGTGGTCAAATATGTGTCTCCACCACGACTATCATCACCATATGGCATGGGATTTTGATTTTCTTTAGATAGTTTTATAAACTTTTGACATTCTTCCTCATTGATAAAATTTTCTTCAACAAAAATAAGTTTTCTCACTTCGTTCTGATATTCTGCTCCGTTGCGTATTCAGGGTCTTTGTAGTTTCTTTCGTTGTCTGGGATGATATGATGATTTGGATCAGGATAGTCCCTATGTGACTCACCCTGATATTCAGTAATCAGAGGGTTGATGTCATTTCTTTCGGCATACACATGATAGAAACAATCGATCGGCATACCACCTCTAGACTGAAGATAGATCTTCTCATCATCCCATCGTTTGACGATTACATCCTGATGGGCACCAATTGGTTGTAACTGAACAGAAATACTGTCAATATAAACAAAGTCTTTCCAGTAACTAGGAAGAACAATCACCTTCTCATTCTTTACACGACCTCTATGATAGACACCAACTTCCGGTCCCTCAACACAGGCATAGCGAAGACGATATCCTTCTCTTGATGGGTGTTTGATGTCGAATGGTTTTGGTCTGGCATCTGCTGATGAAAATCGTTCGGACATTTTTTGACCACTTGTTCCAACCGCGAACATTGCTTCACCACTATCATCAATCCAGACCGCTCCATTATTAATATTAATAGCATGTCCTGCTTTGCTTTGGATGTTTAACGTATATGGTGTTTGTTTATTGCCGTTGATTATGGTGTTTCCAACTTGATTTAAAGCATATGGTGTTCCATCATCTCCACTGAGAAACATGTTTCCATTAATCCAGGTATATTTCCCATCACATTTGAAAAATTATTTTGATTTAATTGTGAAGATAATTGTCGACTTAAGTTTGGATTTTTCTCTAATATTTTTTCGATACCTTCTTTAT
>PYIJ01380152.1_pt1 | contig 17726 bp, 26 predicted proteins | sample 3578051 | NCBI WGS metagenome assembly PYIJ01 (sample SAMN08408021, study PRJNA431606) | Marine metagenome isolate SA_KN192-05_S13_5m, whole genome shotgun... | biome: marine; feature: oceanic pelagic zone; material: water; isolation source: surface water sample, 0.2-0.8 um fraction ... | reverse complement strand
CGCGCCTCTCAGTGATATACAAGATTTATGGCAAATATTAAATCAGCAATAAAAAGAGCAAGACAAAATGTTAAAAGAAATGCTCTAAAAAGCTCCCAAAGAGCTTCAACCAGAACAGCGGTAAAGTCTGTTCTTAGTGCTATCGAGGCAAATGATAAAGATACAGCCAAAGAAGCCTTAGCAGTAGCAGAAAAAACTCTTGATTCTATGGCAGGTAAAAAAGTTATTACTAAAAATAAAGCATCCAGAACCAAATCTAGGCTGTCAAAAAAAGTTAAAGCCCTCTAACTCAATACCAAATTATTACGGTGTATTACCTCCTCTTGAGCGAGGTAACCCAATACAGTTGAAATTTCTTCAGAGCTCAAGCCTTTAATAGCTGCGATTTCTGCACTACTAAAATTTGAGAGTCCTGTTGCAATTTCCCTACCATCTTTATCAATACAATTAACTAAGTGCCCTTTATTGAAGTCTCCAGTTACTTCGGTTATTCCTACTGATAAAAGACTTTTGCCTTTGGTCAGTAGTGCTTCACTAGCACCATCATCTATTACGATTGTTCCTAAAACAGAGCCAAACGAGGAAATCCAAAGTTTTCTTGATGAAAGAGTAGATTTTTCAGTAATTAATTGAGTACCAGCTTCTTCCCCTCCATATATCTTTAGTAAAGTATCTGCCTTCAATCCACTTGCAACCCAAGTTATAGCACCCGAATTTAATGATGTTCTGGCTGCCTCTATTTTTGTTTTCATACCTCCTCTTCCCAATAGACCGGAGGAACTGTTTAAAATCTGAGATAAATCAATATTTTCATCATCTAAATTTATTCTATCTAATAATTTAGCCTGTTTATTTTTAGTTGGATCATCATCAAAGATTCCGTCTTGATCAGTTAACATCACAAATCTATCGGCACGAATTAAACCAGCTAAAGCTGCACCCAATCTATCATTGTCTCCAAAGGAGATCTCTTCAGTAGCAACGCAATCATTCTCATTAACAATCGGAATGATTCCCAAATCTAACAATGCCTCAATGGCATTTTTAGCATTCAGATACCTGGTTCTATTGGCTATATCATCGTGAGTAATTAATACTTGGCCAGTGGTATAACCAAGACTTTCAAATGTTTTTTGATAAATTTCAGAAATCCCTCTCTGCCCTACAGCTGCACAAGCCTGCAAGATAGCTAGATGATCAGGCCTTTTATCAAATCCCAAATCATTCATGCCTTTTGCAACGGCACCCGAAGAAATAATAATCACTTCTTGATCGTTTTTCTTTAAGAAATATATTTGAGATGCCAATTGAGATATAAAATCAATGTTTATACCTTCCTGATTTCCAGAAACCAAGCTACTCCCAGCCTTTATGACCCATTTATCACCTTTATTCATCTGGTGTCTCCATGAATTCTCCAATATCTCGCATTAATTGTTGAGTGCCTTCTTTTTTTGCAGCTGAAATGCAGTATATATGCAAATTATCTTGAAATTCTGTTTCTAACTCTTCTTTTAACCTTTCTACTTCACTTTTATCTAGGAGATCAACTTTATTTAAGGCTAACCATCTAACTTTTTTAATAAGCTCAGGATCATAGTTTGTTATCTCTTTTGAGAGCTCTCTAATTTCAGCAATAATTTCCAAAGGAGTTTTATCATATACATCTACGATTTGAACTATCACTTTAGTTCTAGATAAGTGTTTCAAAAACTGAATTCCTAAACCGACACCTTCTGAAGCGCCTGCGATAAGTCCAGGTATATCGGATATCACAAAACTAGAATTCTCTGAATAATCAACAACACCTAAACTAGGATGAAGTGTTGTGAATGCATAATCTGCAACTTTAGGTTTAGCGCTAGATACAGCTCTTACAAGTGAAGATTTACCTGCATTAGGTTTTCCCAATAACCCTATGTCTGCTAACAGTCTCAATTCAAGTCTTAACGAAAGACTATCCCCATCTTTTCCTTCAGTAAATTTCGTGGGCGATCTATTTGTTGAACTTTTATACCTTAGATTTCCAAGACCTCCTTTCCCTCCTTTGCATATCAAGAGCTCATCTTGATTATTTACTAGATCGGCAATAGGTTTCTCATTTTCTTGATCATAAATCAGTGTCCCGCAGGGAACTTCAATGACTAAGTCCTTTCCATCCGATCCAGTTTTATTTTGACTTCCTCCTCGTTTGCCATTCTCAGCTTCAAATTTTCTTTGAAATCTAAACTTGGATAAAGTGTTGATGTTGTTAACAGATCGAAAGAAGATACTACCTCCATGACCCCCATCACCTCCATCAGGTCCTCCTTTTGGAATATTTTTTAGGCGTCTGAAACTTGCTAAACCGTTGCCTCCGTCGCCAGCCTTCACGTCAATAGAGACTTCGTCAATGAACTTCATTGATTTATTGTATCGGAATTTAGAGAGAGAGTTTTAAGAGTTAAACCGGGTCTACGTTTACAAACTGTCTAAGTTTCGGCCCTTTTTTGACAAATGACACTTTGCCGTCAACTTTTGAAAACAAAGTGTGGTCTTTACCACATCCTACATTTTTTCCTGGATGGAACTTTGTTCCTCTTTGTCTAACTATAATTGAGCCTGCAGTTATTAATTCACCACCATAGCTTTTGACTCCAAGCCTTTTGGACTGGGAATCTCTTCCGTTTCTACTGCTTCCGCCTGCTTTTTTATGTGCCATCTTACTTTCTTGATTATGAACTAATAGATTCTATTTTTATTTCGCTGAAGTTTTGTCTGTGACCGTAGGTTCTTCTATAGTCTTTTCTTCGTTTCATTTTAAAAACACGGATTTTATCGTGCTTACCATTTGAGACTAACTTAGCAGTAACCTTAGCATTTTCCACGTATGGATTTCCAATTTTAGACTCTCCACCATTAGAGATCATAAGAACTTTATCAAATTCTACGGTTGAACCTTCTTCGGCTGATAGAAGCTCAACTTTAAGGCTTTCGCCCTCTGATACAGTGTGTTGCTTTCCTCCGCTCTCTATTACGGCAAACATATTTATCTCCAAACTGGAATTTAAGGATGTGCACTATACGAAAAAGATGAAGTATTCGCAATATAATTCCTTGATTTAGCTGACTTAATTTAAAATACCACTATATATGGAATTAAAGTATAAAAAGGTTATATCTGAAGAGCTTGAAAAATTGGAAAGTAGTTTAGCCCTGTCTGTAAGTTCTGAGATTGAATTAGCAACCGAAGTATCAAACTACATAGTCAATTCTGGGGGGAAAAGGATCAGACCTGCTATCTGTATTTTAGTTGCAAAAGCGTTTGGTTATTCGGGAGATGATCTCATAAGGTTGGCTAGTTCTATTGAGTTGCTTCATACGGCAACATTAATTCATGATGATGTTGTTGATGAGAGTCAAATGAGACGAGGTAAAGAAAGCATCCAAAAGAAATGGGATAATGCTCATGGTGTTCTAGTGGGTGATTTTGTTTATTCAAAGGCTTTTCAATTGATGGCGAGCTTTGATAATCCTAATATAATTAGAGCACTCGCAAACGCTACAAATAGAATTTCTGAAGGAGAAGTTCTTCAACTTTCCTTAAAAAATCAGGACCAACTCACCGAAAGACAATATTTTGAAATAATAGATAGAAAAACTGCTGAACTTTTTAAGGTTTCTTCTGTTACCGCAGGAATCCTTTCAGATTGCAACGAGTCTCAACTGAATAGCTTAGCTCAATTCTCGACCTCATTGGGGATAGCATTTCAGATCCAAGATGATATTTTGGACTATTACGGAGACGAAAACCTTACCGGAAAAAAAGTGGGTAAAGATTATGAAGAAGGTAAGTTTACTCTTCCAATAATCATTGCCCTTAGAAATACCGATGATGAGAACAATAAGAAAATACTATCCTTATTTAGGAATAATAAAAAAAATCAATTTTCTGAAGTTTTGGAGATTCTAGAAAAAGTTGATACATACGAAAAAATGCAAAATGTATTCATGTCCTATGCAAAAGACTGCATGAAGGAGTTAGAAAATGTTCCTAAAAATCACTATAGGGATGCTCTTGAAGATATCGTTTCTAATTTAGGATCAAGACTATCTTAATTTTTTATAACAGTTTTTAATGTATCATTAACAAATTATTGGGGAAATAAATGTCTTTTTTGCCAAAAAATAGTTACAACAAAGAAGAGATACTTGATTGCGCTCAAGGTAATCTCTTTGGCGAGGAGAACGGTCGTCTTCCTACGCCTAACATGCTTATGTTCGATCGAATTACTACTATCAACAAAGATGGTGGAAAATTTTCTAAAGGAGAGATAGTAGCTGAACTGGATATACATCCTGACCTATGGTTTTTTGATTGTCACTTTAAAGGCGATCCAGTCATGCCGGGATGTCTTGGACTTGATGCAATGTGGCAGCTTGTGGGTTTTTATTTATGCTGGCTAGACAATCCAGGACGAGGAAGAGCGCTAGGGGCCTCAGAAGTGAAGTTTTTTGGCCAAGTGCTTCCGACCGCTAAATTGGTAACACTCAAAATAGATATGAAAAGAATACTAAACTTAGACCTTACTGTTGGTATTGGAGAAGGTTCTATGTTGGTGGATGGTAGGGAAATATATAGCGCAAAAGGACTAAAAGTCGGTCTATTTCAGGATACATCGAGTTTCTAATATGCGTGAGGTAGTTGTCACTGGAATAGGAATAGTATCTAGCCTTGGAAATAATATACAAGAGGTTACCGAATCATTATCTAATCTTGAATCTGGAATATCTAAAAATGAAATCAATGCTGAGCTTGGTCTTAGAAGCCACGTATCAGGGTCAGTAAAAAATTTAGACTTGAAGGAGTTAATAGATAGGAAATTGTATAGATTCATGGGCGATGCCGCAGCTTACGCCTACCTGAGTACTGAGGAAGCTATAAAAAATGCTAAGCTCGAAGAGTCTGATTTATCAAATAATAGAACAGGATTGATAATGGGATCTGGTGGTGCTTCCTCAGAAGATCAGATTGATTCTGCAGACATACTTAGATCTAAGGGCTTAAAGAGAATAGGCCCATATAGGGTAACAAAAGCGATGGGCAGTACAGTCTCAGCATGCCTAGCTACTTCATTTGGTATAAAAGGGATTAACTTCTCTATATCTTCTGCTTGTGCTACAAGTGCACACTGTATAGGTTCTGGAATGGAGCAAATTCAACTGGGCAAACAAGATATAGTTATTGCAGGTGGTGGAGAGGCAGAACATTGGGGTATGACTAGTCTCTTCGATGCTATGGGAGCGTTATCAACAAAATATAATGATATTCCTCAATCGGCATCTAGAGCTTATGACAAAGATAGGGATGGTTTTGTTATTGCCGGAGGAGCAGGAACCTTGATCCTAGAAGAAAAAGAACATGCCATAAATAGAGGTGCAGAAATAATTGCACATTTAACAGGATATGCAGCCACTTCTGATGGCGAAGATATGGTAAGTCCTTCAGGTGAAGGTGGAGAAAGGTGTATGCGAATTGCTCTAGAGATGAGCGGCAAAAAAACAGTTGACTACATAAATGCACATGGAACTAGTACTCCTGCTGGAGATATTACAGAACTACATGCTATCGAATCTGTTTTTGGAGAAGATATACCTTGGATAAGTTCAACTAAATCTTTGTCTGGTCACTCTCTAGGAGCTGCTGGCGTTCAAGAAGCTATTTATGGCCTGATAATGATTAAAGAAGGTTTTATTGTAGGTTCAGCAAATATAGAAAATATTGATGAAGGGGCTGAAAAATTTCCAATTGTTAGAGAAAACTTTTCTACTGATCTGAAAAGCTTTTTAAGCAATAGTTTTGGGTTTGGTGGAACAAATGCTACGTTAATCTTTGAAAAGTCCTAACCTAGAAAGGTATATCATCGTCAGTAATTCCACTATCAGGTAAATTTTGAGAACCCATGTCTTGGTTCGCATCTTCGTAAGAAGAACTATTATCAGATGAACTACCCCCCCTACTGTCTAGGAACTGCATATCTCTTCCAACAACTTCAGTCGTATATCTAGTTTGTCCATCTTGTTCCCATTTTCTGGTTTGAAGCTGACCTTCTATATATACTTTAGAACCTTTTTTTAGATACTCTCCAGCTATTTCAGCTAACCTTCTCCAAAGCACTACTCTATGCCATTCCGTTTTTTCTTGATCAGCGCCGGTGTCTTTATCTTTCCACGATTCAGAAGTGGCTAAACTTAATGTAGTAACTGCGGCTCCTCCTGCAGTATATTTAACTTCGGGATCTTGTCCTAAGTTCCCAACCAAAATAACCTTATTTATTCCACTTCTAGCCATACAAATTTTAATTTAGTTAATATTACCAACTCCGATTATAATCACTTTTCTAAATTTAAGTTCCAAAACATTATCTTTTTTTAATGAAACACATCAAGGTAAGAGGTGCTCGACAGCATAATCTTAAAAACATAGATATAGACCTTCCAAGAGATAAACTTGTTGTCATAACAGGTCTTTCTGGTTCAGGGAAATCGAGTTTGGCTTTTGATACATTGTATGCAGAAGGGCAAAGAAGATATGTAGAGTCATTGTCTGCCTACGCAAGACAATTCCTGTCTATGATGGAAAAACCAGATGTAGACCATATAGAAGGTCTTTCTCCTGCTATTTCTATTGAACAGAAGACAACATCTCATAATCCAAGATCAACTGTAGGAACAGTTACTGAAATTTATGATTATTTAAGACTTCTTTTTGCACGAGCAGGAACACCTATTTGTCCTGATCATAATTTATCCCTTGAAGGACAAACTTCTAATCAAATATGTGACAAGATTCTGGAATTGCCGGGTGAAACAAAATTGATGGTTCTTGCCCCTCTAATCAAAGACCAAAAAGGAGAGCATCTTCATGTCTTTGAAGAATTAAAAATGCAAGGATATGTAAGGATGAGGGTTGATGGAATAACCGTCGATGTCGATGATAGTCCCAAGCTCAATAAGAATAAAAAACATTCTATAGAGGCGGTAGTAGATAGACTAGTATTGCCTAAAACAGCTGATGAAAACTTCAAACTGAGACTCGCTGAGTCTGTTGAAAATGCTCTTAATTTAGGGGACGGAAATCTTATAGTTTTTTTACTAGATGAAAATGAAGATGTTTCTTATAGCTCTAAGATGGCATGCAGTGTGTGTGGATATAGCATACCTGACTTAGAGCCTAGATTATTTACATTTAACAATCCGGCAGGAGCTTGTTCTGACTGTGAGGGTTTAGGTGTAAAGCAATACGTAGATGTGACGAAGGTAATACATGAACCATCGGCTAGTTTAAGCGAGGGAGCAATCGTTGGATGGGATATAAGTCATCGATACCATTTTCATTTAATTAAATGCCTCTCCAGAGATTATGAATTTTCGCTAGATGAGCCCTTTCAAGACCTAGACCAAAATATTAAAGATCTACTGTTAAATGGGAGCGATGGAGTCCCAGTAAACTTTAGTTGGAGGAACAAAAGAGGGAGTCTCGTTGAAAGAATTTTTCCTTTCGAAGGAGTTCTAAATAATATTGACAGAAGATATAAAGAAACTGAATCTAGTTGGAGTAGAGATAATTTATCTAAACTCATCTCATTATCTTCCTGTAAGGCTTGTTCAGGTACAAGGCTGAGGAAAGAAGCAAGAAATGTTTTCATTGAGAATGTAAACCTTCCTGAAATTACTTCTTATACGATAGATCAAGCTTTCTCGTTTTTCTCAAATATGAGGTTAAAGGGGGCAAAAAAAGAGATTGCTGAAAGAATAATTAAGGAAGTTAATGAAAGATTAGAATTCTTAATTGATGTTGGCTTAAATTATTTAACTTTAGATAGAAGCGCAGAGAGTTTGAGTGGAGGAGAAGCACAAAGAATAAGGCTGGCAAGTCAAATTGGTGCAGGTTTGGTGGGTGTTACCTACATTCTGGATGAACCTTCCATAGGGCTTCATCAAAGAGATAATGAAAAACTTTTAAAGACTTTAAAAAAATTAAGGGATCTAGGAAACACTGTCATCGTAGTTGAGCATGATCATGAGACAATGCAATCGTCTGATCATGTTGTCGATATTGGTCCAGGAGCGGGTGTTCACGGTGGAAAAATTTGTGCTCAAGGAACTGCAGCACAAATTGCTAAATCTAAGGACTCAATTACAGGTCAATTCCTTTCAGGTAAAAGAAAGATAGAGATACCAGCAAAAAGGAAAAAAGTTGATGAAAATAGGGTCATTAAACTCTCGGGTGCAGATGGGCATAATCTTAAGTCAGTCGATCTTGAGCTTCCTTTAGATCTATTCGTCTGCGTTACAGGTGTTTCAGGATCTGGTAAATCAACTTTAATTAATCAAACCCTTCTTCCAGGGATTTCAAATGAAATCTCTAGAGCGGAGAAGAGAGAAACTAAACCATTTAAAAAATTAACAGGAATAAATGATATTGATAAGATAATAGAGATTAGTCAAAGTCCTATTGGCAGAACTCCTAGATCTAATCCAGCAACATATACTGGTCTCTTCACTCCGTTGAGAGAACTATTTGCTGGCACGCAAGAGTCAAGATCAAGAGGATATAAAATAGGAAGATTTAGTTTTAATGTAAAAGGAGGAAGGTGTGAAGCCTGTCAAGGTGATGGAGTAATAAAAGTGGAAATGCACTTTTTACCGGATGTTTACGTAAAGTGCGATGTATGTGATGGCCATAGGTATAACAGAGAAACATTAGACATAAAATACAAAGGGAAAAATATATATGAAGTATTAGATATGACAGTTGAAGACTCCCTAAAATTCTTTGATTCCATACCTTCAATCAAAAAGAAACTTGAAACCTTGATGGATGTAGGACTTGGATACGTTAAATTGGGACAACAGGCCACAACCTTATCAGGAGGAGAGGCACAACGAGTTAAGCTTGCAAAAGAGCTTTCAAAAAGTGCTTATAATCACACTTTATATATTTTAGATGAGCCAACTACCGGTTTACATATGTATGATGTTCAACTCTTACTAAAAGTACTCAAAAGATTAAGAGATAATGGAAATACCGTTGTAGTAATCGAGCATAATATGGATGTTATAAAGACTAGCGACTGGATCATAGACCTCGGTCCTGAAGGAGGTTCCAATGGGGGTGAAATTATCGCTAAGGGAACTCCAGAGGAACTATCAAAAAATAAAACCTCCCATACGGGAAAACATCTTAAAAAAGAATTAAGTAGTTAGGCTGTCTCTTCTGAAAGAGGCTCTGCTGATTGTTCTGTCTCATTAGCAGCTTCTTGAACAAATTCAACTTGTGCTGCGGGAGCTTTATCACCAGGCCTAAACCCTCTTTTGATAACTCTGAGATAACCTCCGGGCCTGTCTTTGTAACGTGGGCCAAGTTCATCAAATAACTTCGCGACAGCCTCTTTTGATTGTAGTCTTGAGAAAGCTAACCTTTGGTTAGCGACTGTATTCTCTTTGGCAAGAGTTACCAAAGGCTCTAAAAAACCTCTGATTTCTTTAGCTTTAGCCAGAGTAGTTTTTACAGACTCATGCTCTATTATTGAAATAGCTAGACTTTTTTTCAAAGCACTTCTTTGCGGGCTATTTCTATTGAGCTTTCTTCCAGATTTCCTATGTCTCATTTTATTTCTTAGTTATTTTCCGGTGGCCAGTTGTCAAGAATTAATCCCAGTGAAAGACCTCTCGACAAAAGAACCTCTTTTATTTCATTTAATGATTTCTTGCCTAAATTAGGTGTTCTTAATAAATCGGACTCCATTCTAGTTACTAAGTCACCGATATAGTGAATGTTTTCTGCTTTTAAGCAGTTAGCTGATCTTACAGTTAGTTCAAGCTCGTCTACTGGTCTTAACATAATAGGATCTATTTTTGCTTCTTCTTTTTCTTCTATGACTTCTTCAAGTCTTCCTAATTCAGCAAATGCAGATAATTGATGTTGGAGTATGGTAGCTGAAATCCTTAGTATCTCTTCTGCTTCTAAAGTTCCATCAGTGTCTATATCTACAGTAAGTCTGTCTAGATTTGTTCTTTGTTCTACTCTAGCATTATCAACTTGATAAGTAACTCGCTTGATGGGTGAGTAAGTAGCATCCAATCTAAGAAGACCAGTTTCTTGACCTTCGTCCTCATCTAAAGGCCTTACAGGTACAAAACCTCTTCCTCTAGTGACTCTCATCGTCATATTTATTGAACCTTCATCATTTAAGGTAGCTATGTGATGATCTGGGTTAATAATTTCTACTCCAGTAGGGAGCTCAATATCAGCGGCGGTTACTGTACCACTTCCAGACTTTGAAACTGTTAACTCGGCATCTTCTACTTCTGTCAGTCTTACGGATAAGTCCTTAAGATTTAATAAGATATCAATAACATCTTCTTGAACACCTTCAATTGTGCTGTATTCATGTAAAACACCATCGATCTTAACCTCAGATACAGCTGTACCCGGCATAGAAGAAAGAATAATTCTTCTAAGGGCATTACCTAATGTATGACCAAAACCTTGCTCAAGAGGTTCAAGGACTATTTTAGATCTAGTAGGACCTGATTCTTCAACTACAATTTCTGTAGGTGTTAAAAAATCTTTAATAATATCGTAATTATCTGTCATTGTTTTTCCTCTTTTATTTTGAATATAGCTCGATAATCAAGTTTTCATTGATATCTGTATCTAGAGAAGATCTATCAGGAATATTCTTGTAAGTTCCTGAGTAACTTGAGACATTTACATCTACCCAATCACATTCTTCTCTATTTTTGGCAATCTCTATCGCTTGTTGGACTCTATTTTGACCTTTGGCACGTTCAGTTAACGAAATTGTGTCACCAGGTTTAATCATGAAGCTTGGGATATTTACCTTCTTATCGTTCACTAAAATTGCTTTATGACTAACTAACTGTCTAGCTTCAGATCTTGTTGAAGCAAAACCCATTCTGTAAACAACGTTATCAAGTCTACTTTCAAGGATTTGAAGCAGATTATCACCTGTCACTCCTTTCATTCTAGCCGCATGCTTGTAGTAAGTCTTAAATTGTTTTTCCATTACTCCGTATATTCTTCTTACCTTTTGTTTCTCTCTTAATTGCACGCCATAGTCGGATATTCTTGGGCGCCTAGTTCTTCCATGTTGCCCAGGAACTGTTTCTGACTTACATTTGGAGTCATGAGCTCTTATACCGCTTTTTAAAAGCAGATCTCTTCCTTCTCTTCTTGAAAGCTTGCATTTTGGTCCAATGTATCTAGCCATTACACTCTTCTCCTCTTTGGTGGTCTGCAACCATTGTGTGGAATAGGAGTCACATCGGTTATCTTGGTTATCTTGAATCCTTTTGAATTCAATCCTCTTATTGCCGACTCTCTTCCTGAACCAGGACCACGAACTTGAATCTCTAAACTCTCAATACCCACCATTTTTACTTTATCTCCTACAGCTTCTGCAGCTCTTTGCGCCGCAAAAGGGGTGCTCTTTCTTGAGCCCCTAAAGCCTTGTGCTCCAGAGCTAGATTGAGCGATAGCATTACCCTGCTTATCGGTTATGCTAATTAAGGTATTATTGAAAGAGGCATGTATATGAGCAATACCTTCACTTATTCTTTTCTTCGTTGTCTTTTTTGTAGCCATATTCTTATCTTCTTATTGGACGTTTAGGTCCTTTTCTAGTTCTTGCATTATTTTTTGTCTTTTGACCTCTTACAGGTAAGTGCCTTCTATGTCTGATACCTCTGTTAGTACCAAGATCTTGTAATCTCTTAATATTGGTTGCAACTTCTCTTCGAAGATCACCTTCTACCAGAAATTTTCCAACTTCTGTTCTTATAAGCTCAAGCTGATCTTCAGATAAATCAGAGATCTTAGTTGAAGGATCGATACCGATAGAGGTACAAATAATTTGTGCTCTCGTTTTTCCTATCCCGTAGACATAAGTCAGCGATATATCGGCATGTTTATTATCTGGTATGTTTACACCTGCTACACGAGCCATTTTTTTCTCCTTTAACCTTGTCTTTGTTTATGTCTAGGTTCTGTTGAACATATAACAAATAGTGTTCCTTTTCTTTTCACTATTTTGCAATCTCTGCATATTTTTTTTACTGAAGCTCTTACTTTCATTTTTATCTTCCACCTAGAGGATTACCACCGTACCCTTTTAAATTTGCTTTTTTAAGAAGCGATTCATATTGATGAGACATCAAATGTGATTGCACCTGCGCCATAAAGTCCATAACAACCACCACAGCAATTAGCAAAGAGGTGCCTCCTAAATAGAAAGGGACATTTGCAGAAACTATTAAAAATTGAGGCATTAAACAGACCAAGATCAAATAACCTGAACCCCAAACTGTTAAACGCGTCATTACTCCATCTATATAGTCAGCAGTTTGATCTCCTGGCCTTATTCCAGGCATATAAGCCCCAGACCTTCTTAGGTTCTCTGAGATTTCCTTTGGATCAAATTGCAAAGCTGTGTAGAAGAAACAGAAGAATGCTATCAAAACTGAAAACAGAATTACATAAAGAGGTTGCCCTGGACCCAATGCTAGTGCAATTTCTTGTAACCATTCGAAACCTTCACCTTGTCCAAACCATGTAGAGGCCGAAGCAGGAAATAAAAGTAAACTACTTGCGAAGATAGCAGGAATTACTCCAGCTTGATTTATCTTCATTGGTAAGTAGGAAGCTTGGCCTTGTACCATTTTCCTTCCTTGTTGTCTTTTTGCATAGTTGACGGTAATCCTCCTCTGTCCTCTCTCAATCCAGACAATGAAAGCTATTGCCGCTACGGCTACAAGAGCTATTGATAGCAACATGATAAGGTTTATATCACCTTGTCTCGCGCCTTCAAAAGCTTGGCCTACAGCTCTAGGGAGACCGGCCACTATGCTTGAAAAGATTATAATTGAAATTCCATTTCCAATACCTTTTTCAGTTACTAACTCACCTAACCACATTAGGAATACCGTTCCCGAAACTAAAGAAGTCACTGCGATAATTTGGAACATAGTGCCTGGTTCAAGTGCTAATCCTTGATTTTGCAGTCCAAGAGCAAGTCCACTCGCCTGAATCAGAGCCAAGAAAACAGTTCCATATCTCACATAGGATGTTCTTAATCTTCTTCCTTCTTCACCCTCTTCTCTAAATCTTTTCTTTAGAGAAGGTGTTGTACCCTCTAAAAGACTCATAATGATAGATGCGGTAATGTAAGGCATGATGTTTAAAGCCATAATGCTCATTCTTTCGAGAGCGCCTCCAGAGAACATATTAAAAAGATCTAGTAATGTGCCTTGGTTTTGCTGGAATATATTTGCTAATTTATCAGGATCTATTCCAGGTATAGGAATATGTGTTCCTATTCTATATATGATGACAGCCATAAAAACAAAACGGAGTCTCTTCCAAAGTTCAGAAAGACCTTTGTTTTGTCCTAAAGCTGAAGGATTGACTGACATGTTAGACCTCTACTGAGCCCCCTGCTGCTTCTATCAACTTTTTAACAGATGCGGTTGTGTTGATACCTTTCAAGTTCATTTTTGAACAAGAATCAGTATCTAAGAAAACTTTTACTTTTTTAGTAGAATTTTTTATTAAATCAGCCTCTACTAGACTAGAGATACTGACATCAGTGAGACCCGACGAAACTAAAGTACTAAGTCTTAGTTGTTCTGTATTTCTATTCTTTCTAGAAGAGAAACCAAACTTAGGCACTCTCTTTTGCAAAGGCATTTGACCGCCTTCAAAACCAATTCTTACCCTACCTCCAGAACGAGACTTTAGTCCTTTGTGGCCCTTTCCACTTGTCTTACCAAAGCCACTGCCTGTACCTCTTCCGATACGTTTACTTTCTTTAACTCTCTTTGGATTTGGCTTTAATTCGTTTAGTTTCATCTCTGTACCTTTATTTGATTTCAAGCAAATGGATAGCTTTATTAATCATTCCTCTGTTTTCAGGAGTATCTTGCACTGAAACTACCTGCCCTAACTTAGATAAACCAAGCCCTCTGACAGATTGCCTCTGATAATCTTTGGAACCTATTAGACTTTTTTTCAATTTAACTGTGATTTCTTTATCAGCCATTTTTAACCTCTACCAAGTCTTTTTGCTACTCTTGCAGGAGATTCCATTTCTCTTAGTGCTTTTAAAGTTGCTCTTACAACATTCACTGGAGTTGTCGATCCGTAACACTTGGCAAGAACATCTTTGACTCCTGCAAGCTCTAATACTGCTCTCATAGCTCCTCCAGCTATGATTCCTGTTCCTGGTGCAGCAGGTTTCATATAAACAACTGATGCTCCAAATTTAGTTTTAATTGGATACTGAATGGTGTCACCTTTTAATTCTATACTCACCATATTTCGTCGCGCATGATCTAGGGCTTTTTGAATCGCAATAGGCACTTCCCTAGCCTTGCCTCTACCAAATCCAATTTTTCCGTTCCCATCACCAACGACTGTTACGGCCGTGAATCCAAAGATTCGACCACCTTTTACAACTTTGGCAACACGGTTGACTTGAACTAACTTTTCTTCAAGAACTTCGGAGCCAAGATTTTCAGTTACAGCTGTATTTTCCATATTATTTCCTAAAATGAGAGGCCTGCTTCGCGTGCTGACTCAGCTAAAGCTTTAACACGACCATGAAATTTGTAACCTGACCTATCAAATGCTACTTTATCAATGCCCTTTTCCAACGCTCTTTCAGCAATTAGTTTTCCTACCTTAGATGCAGCTTCAATATTTCCGTTGTTATCGCTTTTAATTGACGACTCGGTAGTTGAAGCGCTGGCGATTACTTGAGATCCATCAAAAGTAGATACTTGTGCATATATGTGTGAATTGGATCTGAAAACTGTAAGTCTATTGTTCTCAGATAATTCGATTTTAGATCTAGTCTTAGTTGCTCTCTTCTGTCTTTTTATATTCTTTGTAGCCATTTTGTTATGCTTTCTTAGATTCTTTTCTTATTATTCTTTCATCGGCATACTTAACACCTTTACCTTTATAAGGTTCCGGTGGCCTGTAGTCTCTTATCTCAGCAGCAACTTGACCCACTAGTTGTTTGTCCATTGATTTAAGAACTATTTCTGTATTACTGGGCAGTTCTGCTGTTACACCTTCAGGTAAATCGTGAACAATAGGATGGGAAAATCCTAAGCTTAAATTTATAGAATTACCTTCAAGTGCTGCTCTGTAACCAACTCCATTAATTTCAAGCTTCTTTTCAAAGCCTGTTGCAACTCCTTGCATATAATTTGCGGTTAAAGCTCGCATTGTTCCAGTAATGGCTAGAGATTCTTTTGTATCTTTGTTTGGACTAAAGCTTATAGTGCTTTCACCTTCATTAATGTCCACATCTTGGTGAATCTCAAGAGACATATTTCCTAACTTACCAGAAAAAGTGATTACTCCTTGATTGTTTTCGAGAGTAACGCCTTCAGGTATTTCTAATGCTTTTAAAGATGTTCTTGCCATAATTTTATATTTTTAAAAAACCGAACAGATTAATTCGCCTCCGACCTTTGCCTCTCTGGCTTGTTGGTCAGTCATTAAACCTTTACTAGTTGATACTATTGCAATACCTAGACCACCATTCACCTCTGGCAGGTCTTTGTAATTGGAGTATTGCCTCAATCCAGGTTTGCTTATCCTTTTAAGTTGCTTGATTACAGGCGCACCCTCAAAGTACTTCAATTTTATTTCAATCTCTGGCTTGGAGCCTTCAGACGAGTTGAAAGAATGAATATAACCTTCTTGCTTCAGCATAGATAGAAGGGCGAGTTTCTTTGTGGAAGAAGGAACTTTAACAATTTCTTTGCTTCTTGCTTGAGCGTTATTAATGCTTGAGAATAAATTAGCTATGGGATCTTGAATACTCATAAATTTTACCAGCTTGATTTAACTAGCCCTGGGATATCACCTTTCATAGCTAGTTCTCTAAGTTTGTTCCTCGCTAAACCAAATTTTCTATAAACTGCATGGGGTCTGCCAGTGATTGCACATCTCCTTTGCATTCTTATTGGACTAGCGTCTCTTGGCAGTTTTTGAAGTTTAATTTGTGCTGCCTCTTTCTCATCTTGAGAGAATTTAGGGCTTCGAATTATTTCTTTTAATTCGGCTCTCTTAGCAGCGTACTTTAGAACAGTTCTTCTTCTGCGCTCTTCTCTCGCTTTCATTGATGCTTTTGCCATGTATATATACCTCTAACCTTTAAATGGGAACTTCATAGCCCTAAGAAGAGCTTCTCCTGACTCATCATCAGAAGCAGAAGTAGATATGCAAATATCCATACCCCTTATCTTGTCTACTTTGTCGTAATCTATTTCGGGAAAAATTATGTGTTCCTTAATACCCATAGAATAATTGCCTCTTCCATCAAAAGATTTAGTTTCTAATCCTCTAAAATCTCTTTCCCTAGGAATTGCTATGCCAATAAGCCTCTGTAAAAACTCATACATCCTGTCACCCCTTAGAGTTACTTTGCAGCCTATGGGCATACCGTCTCTAATTTTGAAATTAGCAACTGACTTTCTAGCTTTAGTGACCAATGGCTTTTGACCTGCGATCAAGGTCATATCCTCAACAGCTCTTTCTAAGATTTTTTTATCGTTGAGGGCTTCGCCCACACCCATGTTCAAAGTGATTTTAGTTACCTTAGGAACAGCCATAACTGAGTCTAAGCCCAATTTATCCTTTAGTTCAGGGACAACGGTGGTCTTGTAATGTTCTTTAAGTGGAATCATTTTTATATTTCCTTACCTGAAGATTTAAATACTCTTACTTTTGATCCATCTTCTTGAGACTTAATCTGAACTTTGTCAGCTTTTTTAGTAGATGGATTAAAAATAGATATGTTAGACATATCTATAGAAGATTCTTTCTCTACTACACCACCAGCTATGCCAGCATTAGGATTAGGTTTAGTATGTCTCTTGACCATTTGGATTCCTGATACATAACATCTTCCGTTAGAAAGAATTTTTGTTACTGATCCTTGCTTCCCTTTGTCCTTACCAGCAATGACAATAACCTGATCACCTGTCTTTATCTTATTCATTATTAAAGAACCTCCGGAGCTAATGAAACTATTCTCATGAATTCTTCACTTCTAAGTTCTCTGGAAACAGGACCAAAAACCCTTGTTCCAATCGGTTGTTTTTGTGCATTTATAAGGACAGCAGCGTTATCATCAAATCTAATAGCAGAACCATCCGATCTTCTTAGTTTATTTTTTGTTCTAACGATGACAGCATCAACTACTTCACCTTTTTTTACTCTTCCAGTCGGTATGGCTTCTTTTACAGTAACCTTGATTATGTCACCAACTTTTGCAAATTTTTTCTTTGATCCACCAAGAACTCTGATGCACATAAGCTTCCTTGCACCACTGTTATCTGCGACTTCTAAATAGCTTTGTTCTTGTATCATTGTTAAATTATATTTCCTGTGATTTTTCTTCTACACGTAAAAGATTCCAAGACTTTGTTTTAGAAATAGGCCTGCATTCTTGAATGGTGACAAGATCTCCAGCGTTGCAAGTATTTTCTTGATCATGTGCCTGGAGTTTGGACGACCTTCTCATAATCTTTTTGTATAAGGGGTGTCTTACTTTTCTCTCAACGAGCACAGTAATTGTCTTGTCTCTTGAAGAGCTAATAACTCTACCTGTCTCTGTTCTTGTTCTTTTATCCGTCATTCTTTT
>PYIJ01312415.1_pt1 | contig 17875 bp, 27 predicted proteins | sample 3578051 | NCBI WGS metagenome assembly PYIJ01 (sample SAMN08408021, study PRJNA431606) | Marine metagenome isolate SA_KN192-05_S13_5m, whole genome shotgun... | biome: marine; feature: oceanic pelagic zone; material: water; isolation source: surface water sample, 0.2-0.8 um fraction ... | reverse complement strand
GTTCGTGGCGTTCATGGTGGCCATGGCGCTGTTCGCACACATCTAGACGTTATAACAGCACATTTGCAAGATTGACCACACAGACGTTATAGTGTGTTAGAACACAGGCCTATTGGCGATTGTCGAGGGCTCTACGTATGCCTTCCTCTAGTGATATGCGTGGCTGATAGAACGACAGCATCTTTGTGTTGTCACTGCATCTATAACGCACTCCCACGGGGGCTTCCAGGTGATGTCGTATCTCGGGCGTGTATCCAGACTGTTCGCACACCATCCGGCACAGATCATTGAACGATGTAGGTATGCCAGACCCGAGATTGATCGGTCCTGTGATGTCCTGTGTGATGGCTTCTGCCACCGCATCCACCACGTCGGTGATGTGTATGAAGTCGCGAACCTGCGTGCCATCTCCCCATACGTCGAATGGATCGGATCTCCTACGGGCTCTATCTATGTAGCTCGGGAACGGGTATGCCAGATCCTGGTCAGTGCCATAGCCACTGAAAGGTCTGAATGTCATCACTCGGGTGTGGGCAGGATCTATGAACTGCAGACAGTATTCACCCGTGAGCTTGGCCCAGCCATAGGTCATGTCTGGATTGTCCACATGGTCGAGGTTGATATCTGATTCTCGCAGTCGATATGCTGATTGTTGCAATCTGATTGGATAAGCCGCGGAGGACGAGAAGTAGACCAATCTACTCGGCCGACTGCGTATGGCCCACTGGCACAGTTCTGCGTCGATCGAAAGGTCGGTTGCCACTTGCAAGGGTTGACCCTCGATGGTGGCCCTGCCACCCACGATGGCGGCAAGATGTATCACAAGATCGTAATGAGTGTCATCTGTTTGGAAGAATTTCCTACAATCCATGCCATCTTTTAGATCGATGCCGGTCACAGAGTGTTGTTCGTATTTTTCCATGAAATATCTACCCACGAACCCACGATGTCCGGTTATCAGTATTTTCATAGCAATTTTTCTATGTCCTTTTCGAACTGTTCTGCGTAATATTTTTTATAGGCATCTCTGTCGTGTCGCCTAGTAGGTCTGGTGGAGGAATCGGTGTAGGTCTGATCTTTTGTGGACTTGCCCACACTGTGATGCAGATGTTCTATCACAACGTCGGGGAAGTAGGTCAGTGCGTTTAATCTGCGACCCAGGTCCAACCAAAATTGATCCAACCATAGATGTTTGAGCACAGGAGGAGCCATATATCCCAGTGTTTGTATAATTTTTGATGACAACAGAACTGCTGTAGGCAGTTTTTCACCTTGCAAAAGATCATTACCATAACCCACGCTCAATTGCATTTTATCCATTTTGTCCAGCATGAGTCTGTCCCACCCGGGAGTGCGAGTCCGATGATCGTCACCCATGAACCCTATATATCGATATTGATCAGCGTAAGCCACAGCAGTGTGATTCAGTGGTTCACCTATGCCTCTTGTTTGAGTGTTGTAAATCTCATATCGAACTCCTGGTAATCTCTCGTAAGTTTTTTCGTTGTCTTGATCTAGCACAACCATCAAGTCACTGTGCTTGGAGTTCTCGAAAAACGCTTCGGCGAATTCCTTGTGTTGTGTGTTCCTGTTTCTAGTTGGTACAATTACTAAGATCGGATTCATTACACGTATTTAATGCAAACATAATGGTTGACAGATTTTGCAATCAATTATACTATTATGAATATGCCACTTACACCAATAGTGATAGAACAGACATCCAAGGGCGAGAGAAGTTACGACATTTTCAGTAGGCTTCTCAAGGACAGGATAATCATGTTGGAAGGACCGATAGGGGAACACACCGCATCAGTGCTGTGTGCTCAACTGTTATTCTTGGAATCACAAGATGCCTCGAAGGATATCACGCTGTATATCAATTCGCCAGGCGGACTGGTAACGGCAGGCATGGCCATATATGACACCATGCAGTATGTCAAGTCGGACATACAGACAATAGTGGTGGGCCAGGCATGTAGCATGGGCTCACTCCTAGCAAGTGCTGGCACCAAGGGCAAAAGATACATGTTGCCCCACGCCAGGCACATGATACACCAACCACTGGGTGGAGCCAGCGGACAGGCCACTGACGTGGAGATACGGGCAAACGAATTACTGAGATGGAAGAAAGAGCTCACAGAGATATACGAGAAGACAACAGGACAACCGTTGCAGAAGCTCAAGGACGACATGGAGAGGGACAAGTTCATGACCCCAGAAGAAGCAGTGGAGTATGGACTGGCCGACAAGGTGATCACAACCAGAACGGAGGATGACAAGGAATGATGACAAGCGTGGATGACAGAGACGTGGACAACACATACGAGAACGAACAGAGCACAGTGACCATACCACTCAAAGAGTATGACAGGCTACGAGAGAAACAGAGATACATCACAGACAAGAACCTGATCAGCATCATAGACAAGATAGAAGAGCTGACAAGGGCGTTGAGAAAACACATCATCAGATCTGATTTCGAATAATTAATAGTATGTTCTACATTTGGCACACACTATTAATCGCTGTTTTCATCGCTGTGGCATATCACATGGGATACCAATACGGCAGTAAACAAGTAAAAAAAGTACACACTCCAAAAAAATAGCCTGGCAACTCTGTGACCTGTAAATATGGGTAATGTTTATCACCGATCCCGAGTTTGATTTCTGGCCATGGACGTGGTTCCACGAAGGCAAAGAATGTAAATCACTGGACGATCTACAGGCGGCATGGAAGACCATAGACCCGGCCACCGATCCGGTGTTCGATCCCAAACGACACAACCACACGAACCGGTACGGCGATCCACTGAAGACCAAAATCGCCAACAACATAGAGTGCGTGACACATCAGGTTGATGTAAGCGACAAGATATCACTAGAGGATTACAAGGAATACGCCATCAAGAAGTTCGATCAACAGATGCAGAAAATTTGCAACAAGCACAGGAAAGTGGTTGTTGGACTCAGCGGAGGAGTTGACAGCACACTGACCATGTCTTGGCTAGTGAACAACAAAGTGGACTTTGAAAGTTTCGTGGGCAGAGGAGATCCATGGCGTGGTGTCATCAATGAGATGCTGGAGGATCGTGCTATAGAGATGGCCAGGACACTAGGAATCAAGAATCACGTGATCAACTTCGATGATCCACAGTTCGACAAACATGACATGATTCTACAGTATTGCACAGCGGAAAAATATGATCATCCGTGTATCAGTTTTGTAACCCAGCCACCAGGCAGTTTGTATCTGATGGACAATCCGTTTGACGGTAAGATCGTTGCCCCTGTGGGCATCGATGACCTACTGTTGCATAGGATAAGCAGTTGGTGTAGATTCATTCCTGCCAGAATGATGAAGTATTTGATATGGGCAAATGAAAATTTAGGATACATCACTGACTTCGGATACAGCGTTGGCGGCCAGAAATCGGGCTGGATCGAGAGAATTGAACCAGCGTCTGGACGACAGAGCTATCATAGGTGGGCGGACGATCTGTTATTCCAGATGGCAAAGGAGTGGATATGCTCACCGGCCGCATCACAGGAATGGTTCGAGACATGGATGAGGATCGACGATTCCAGTTGTGACGCCGCACAGTTAAGAGACCTAATGGGTGTTGGATGGTTGAAGAAACAGATCAAGCAATGGACCCCGAAAGACATAACACACCTCATACTATCCGGTACTTGCGTTGAAAATTATTACACACCTAATGCTAAAAACAAAGAGTACCTAATGGCACAGTGTAGGGAGAATCAAGCACTTTACAAGGATAGCAAAAACTTACCCAATCAAATGTATTGGAGAAACACATTAGATGTCATGGACATGTGGCACAAGGTCAGTCCTGAGGCAATGCACGCCATCCACGTTTTAAATTGGATACGTAAACACAGGTAATTATTATTATGGCAGATAAAAAATTTGTAAACACAATATCGAAGTTACCAAAAGGACATGAACTCGCTGTGGAACATGAATGTTTCGATCATCCAAGTTGGAGTGATTACCTTGAAACAAAGAACACCTCCTATCATTTTGATAAATGGCGAGATGACTCGGACAATCCGGACATACAGACCAACCTATCGTTTAGATGGAAGACCGACATCACCAAAGAAATTTTCCCATTTGTGCGTGAAGTTTCAAGGAATGTGAAAGACAACGACCTAGCAGTCTTACACCATGCAGTGTGGTTGCACAAAATGGAAGTTAGGGGTTGGGATCACGTAGGGTACAAGGAAACTGTAAAGCCAGACAAACACCCAACCCTGACTAAAATAATAGACTGGTTCGATTGGGAAGGAGAAGTACAACCGTATGTCATGGAGAAGAATGTGGGCAACTTTGAGCCCTATCACCTTGACACCATGGACGGACATCCTAGTGGATATGGTATTAAAAAATTAAGAAGATTGATCATTCACCTACAGGATTGGGAACCAGGACAGTTTATCCTATGGGGCAATAGAAACATACAACAGTGGAGAGCGGGAGACAGCATCAACTACGATCCTAGCATTCCACACGGAACAGCGAATGCATCAAAGCACAGACGTTACAGTCTTAGGATTACCGGAGTGCCTAGCAAGAGCACCCTGGAAAAAATGAAAAAGGGTGGTGTGATTGAAATTGATTAAGCGGCGAATCTAAAGTATTCTGCTTCTTCGTCAGTGAACGGAACTTGATTCTTCGAATAGTCAGCCAGTGGTGCAAGTTCGTTCAAGCACTTGTCTTTGTACCTCTCCCAATACCATCCAGACTCATCCCATTTTTTTTCCTGTTTAGGGAAAGTTAAGTAATCTGCTTCTTCGTCAGTATAAGGCCACATTATTGTATTACCTTCCAATGGTCAGGCCATTGTTCATTAGTTTGTTCATTTACAGTCACGTACTCCGTGTCCGGTGTTTCATCCCAACAACAGTCGTCACGAGAAACACATTTGCTTTCTACATAAACCTTTTGGCTTTTCTTTTTGTCTGCGTACATTGTTTGTTTCCTTTTGTAAATTAATGTTTGTAAATTTACTTATTGTAAACTTATACACAAAACCGTGGAAAATCAAGTCATACGTTGTAAACGGAGTAAATCTTTTGTAAATTTAAATTTACAAAATTTACAAATAGCAAATTAGTTGATGCGTGTTTGTTCTACAGGTATTACAGGATACTTGTCTGATACCTGTCGTTCTTCCGGATAGGTGTAAGATTCCGGCCATACCCATGTTGTCTGCTCAGGGGTTGATGCCGATAGCAACAACATGAATATGAAAGTTGAAAGCATTATTTCTTCCAGAACATTAGTTTGGTGCTGGCAGATTTTAGATCATCCCATTTCTCGTTGGCGAACCAACCTACAGCAATACCGATGATTATTCCTAGTGTAAAAAACATTTTACTGCTCCTTATTATTCAACAGTTGGTGCAGGTTCGTTTGCGATAAGCATCCATGCAAATATCACTATGACAACAGCAACACCGATTACTGCTTTTTTGTTTTTCTTAACTTCGTCGATAATTTTTTTCATTATGCGTCCTCCTAAAGTTAATCGTATTTATTTGTTGCTTCCACCATATAACACTGTTATAATGTGCGTACATAAATACCATATATGAAAAAAATACTATCAATAATGTTCTTAATAGCAGTTACAGGATGTGCAATACCTAAAAATCCTGAAGTGTTAGTTGGTAAAAAATGTTTAGTGGAAGGTGACAACATCAGTTATTCTTGGGTGTGGATCGCTGAAAAAGGTCTAAGCAATAAACCAACAGCAGAAGCCTGCAACCTACTTCCAAAGAAAGCGAAGTAGTATGTACAAGATACTAATACTGGCTTATCTAATAGGCCAAGATCCTGCATCTACGATGAAGACTTTCCAGATGGAAAGAACTTTCGACACAATGGAACAATGTAAGAAAGAACTGTTGCTAACAGATCCAGATAGAGGAACCTATGATGTCATGTGGGAGTTTGTAAACGATTTAAACTTCAAATATGACTGGCTTGCGGCCGCGTGTAAAAATGAGGACGGCACAGAAGAATTTGTAATAGAGCCTTCTTATCCAAAAGGAAAACCACAAGAATTACAAGGTTTAGATATTATTCCTGGCGAGAAGATTTAGTTTCTTCCATACTGTCCCATTCTTTATTTGTTTCTTGAAGGTCAGTTTTTTTATGCCTTATCTTATCACACTCAGGTGAATTAGGTGCAAACATACATCCGATCATTAGACCTATGCTATCTGCTTTGCTTATTGTGTCCATTACGGTTGGTTGCTTTGGACCTTGATCTGGTAGGTGTTTAGGTGCACATCCACCTAATGCTAGTGTTACCATTACTATAATCAGAATGGCAATAAAAGTTCGCTCATTGAAAAAGTCCATGAAATATTTAACAGTCGGTGTCGTAGAATAATGTTTATTGAAAAGTATCTTTGGTTGCAACCTTACCAGCGTTAGATCCGTTCTTGATCACATAACTCTGCGTGCCGTTACCACCCACGTCAACTTCCTTACGCAAGTTCTTTTTTAGCAAAGCCTCTTTGGCTTTCTTCTGCATTTGCTTTGCGTATGCAAGTATTGAATTTACATCTCTCATATGTGTCCTCCTAACCTTAGTATAAAATATTATTTATGCATTGTCAACATACCTGACCTGCATTTTAAACATAGTACATAATGTCAAAATAGGCAGATATATAACTGCTCCAGAACAATCATTACCATGCGTGTACGTGCATCTGTGTGCGTTTAAAAGGTAGACTAGAACGGGTTTATCGTGTAATATTATTAAGATGCCGCTTTAGCTCAGCCGGTAGAGCAACTGATTTGTAATCAGTAGGTCCGCGGTTCGAATCCGTGAAGCGGCACCATGTAAACCAATTATGCCTGAATTACCATTATCACCAAAAAAGTCAATGGCCTTGCATGTGATTGGTGTATTTGGACAATCAAGGTCCCTTCGTCTATCGGTTAGGACACGTGGTTTTCATCCTCGAAAGAGGGGTTCGATTCCCCTAGGGACCGCCACACAATCTCCGGGTAGTTCAGTTGGATAGAATACGAGTTTCCTAAACTTGGGGTCGGGGGTTCGAATCCCTCCCCGGAGGCCAATAATGGACCGGTAGCTCAGTTGGATAGAGCGTGAGTTTGCGGAACTCAAGGCCATAGGTTCGAATCCTGTCCGGTCCACCATTTGCACAATAATTAATTGTGTGCAAAGATTTTATTCAGTCAAGTTAAAAGAAAGAAATGAACAGATACCACCGTTCGTGGCAAAACACCTTTTGAAAAAAGAATCTCCTTTAATAAATTACCTTGCGGAGAACAAGGCACTTAAATTTGTGCATCGAAAAAAAACTGACACCCTTGACTGTTACGGAGAAGAGAAACATCTAATGGTTGGCAAACTGAAGTATCCAGACCTATGGGGTCGCAAGACCAGGATGGGATTCATGGAACTGTACATCAACATGCGTATACAACAACAGATGAGTTTATCCAGAGGTAGCTCATGAGATATGGACACTACACAGACAACGAACTAAAAACTTTTGCCGACTGGCCCTTTAGGTGTCCAAGTTGGGATCCTATGCCAGATGGCAAGAAGAATGTGGTTGTTTTGGGTTGTAGCCACACCTGGGGTGTTGGACTGGAGGAGAACGAAACATGGGTGCATCTAATCAGTAAACACAACACCAAACGTCTGCGATTCTGGAACCTCGGACAACCCGGTGCCAGTCCCGAGGCGTGTGTTCGCATATTGTACGCCTCCGAAAAGGTTATCAATCCAAAAATAATAATTGTGTGTTGGCCTGAGATTAGCAGGCGAGAAAGGCTTGAAGCAAACGCACCTCGCAACCTTACAGGACCTGATGAAAGACTGCGCCACGAGGACAAAGAGACTGATCTGAATAATTTTCTTAAATCGGTATTTTTTCTTGAAAAGTTTGCAGAGAAAAATGGTTGCAAGACATTTCATTGTTTTGCCCATGACACTGTTGATTTAAAAAAACATAATCCAGAACTTAACATTATTCAGGACTATTCATTGAGAAACTGTTGGCCATACTGGGATAAATTCACAGCGAGAGAACTTCATACAGAACCTTCGCGAGCAAGGGATGGCATACATTTTGGTGTTGACAATCACAGGCGTTTTGCAAATATAATTATAGAACGTCTTGGTCAGAAGTTGAAGTAATCTTTTATATCTATCTTACGTAACCAATCCTGCTTTTTAATAAACAGACTCAATTGCTCATCGTTGTCCTTGCCCACAGCAATTACTTTTGCAATGTCCTGACACACCTTATAAGAAGAGTTTGACAGTTTTTCTTTTGCGGATAAGGTGAATCGATTTTTGTGTGTGGGATCGTAAACTTCTGGATCATTTAGGAATGCCCAAGAATGTTCTAGATTGTGTTCCGTAACAAAGTCAAGTATCCTTGGCAAGTTTCCCACATTGATACTGCTTACAGTGGTCCAGGTGTTAAGTCTTAAAAGCGGAAATCTTTTTTGTAAATCCTTGTATGCTATAACGCTTTTACTGAACTGTTTCCATTTGATAGGCCACCTTACGTAATCGTGGACATCTTCGACGCCGTCGAGACTCAAGGTTACTATCACCATTATTCTTTTGCTTAATATTGTTTCAAGTTCGGGAATCATACGCGAACCGTTGGTGTTCATTCTCACTATCCTAACATTTTTTGGCAGGCGTCCCAATATTTTTTTATAGTTCTTGCTGGCAGTTGGCTCCCCTCCATTAACATCGATCTCTAAAATCCTGTTTAGAGGCAACTCCCAAAATTTTACATAGTTGTCAACACGTGGATAATCTTTGGATCCCAGGCTTCCGATTTTAGTACTTAGACCTGAATTGCATGTTTGACAAGCACTGTTGCATACATTGTCAAGTACGCCGCCAACAACAAGGTAGTCGTCCCTAAAAGGTTGTAGCACCTTGTGCCTTTGAATACTTTTGAGACGTATACTTTCCTGATTTATTTCTTCTGACTGTTTACATCTTACACATTCGTCTGGCCACTGATCGTTTTCCATTTTGTTTTTGATATCTCTCAACCATTTGCTTTTGTCAAGTTCTTCGACTGTTTCGAATCCCATTTTGGTATCCATGTGGCCGCACTTTCCCACAGTGCCGTTACGATTCAATCTTACAAAGTGTTTCAATCTAGGACAATACATTTTTAACTTTATTTAAAACTTCTTTGATTTTGTAAGTGCTGTTGCACATCGATAACAATACGTTATCCTCCTTGCCATAATCCTTTATAGTTCTCACAGGTTTTTTATTTGGTGTTTCGTTTTTGCGGCTGTGTGGTATAGCACTCATGGGTAACAACTGTATGTCACCGTCATAAAATTTACTGAGATGCATTATCCAAAAATATTGAGGTAACCAATGCTTGTCTACAAGTTTGTTATTTTCGATTTGCTTTACAACCTCATCATTTTCGATATTGTTTAGTTGTGAATATTTGTTGATGCCCCCACGCCAACGGAGCAATGGATCTCTTATGAAAACATTTATTTTTTCACAGTTTTTGATTTCGTTATCATACAGGCTTTGTTCTTTAACCTTTTGAAAGCCGTTCCATCCACACTTGAATATTGGGTATATCCATTGTCCTTTGTAGAGAATGACCTCGCAACTGTCGGTAAAAATTTTAGTCAAGTTCATGTAAATCCAACTCCATAAAAAGATCATGGAAAACATTTTTTGAATCTAGTTTCCTTCTTTGGTCCATTTTCCCTATGTTGTAATAAAAGCCTTTCATGTTTTTTTGCCATTGTGTATCAGTGTAATATTTCAACAAGTTTTGATAACTGTTTTTCAAATAGCCTTGGGGGTTGCCATTTAATTTCTCCTGCAAGTTTTCTTTGATGCTATCCAACATTTTCTCTGGTAGATTCATAATGTTCAGCCATGACGGTCCTGACACAGGACCAATTATGAAACTGTTGTCATGGAATCCTTTCGACTGCAGGAAATCAACGCAGTCATGAATGCTTTTGTAGTTCAGAATAAAGTGAAGCATATTGAAACTAATTTTGTGTTTTAATGTTGTGAGCACATCTAGATTTTTTGTGAAGTCGCTCCACTTGCCTAGATGCCTTATGTATTCGTATTCTTTTTCGATTGCTTCTATGCTAACTGTCCAATGAACGTTCTCGAAGTCGCAAAGCAGTTCGAAGATACCGGTCTGTGTTGTGCTTAAATTTGTGTTCACTCTCACAGTGCATTCCGGATTTTTCTCCTTCAGTAATTTTAAGAACTCAAAATTTTCTTTCATTAACATTGGCTCGCCACCTGCTAGATAAACATTTTCTAAATTTTCTATATTCTCAAAAACAAATTTCTTTACCTCGTCTCTTGCTTCTTTGTTTGATTTTACTTTGACTCCTAACTCCTGAGCCCATTTGCTACTGTACTCTGGCATACAATAAACACACGCCTGGTTGCATGAATTTGTCCAACGCAGGTCAACATGCTTTAGTGTAAAATTTTTTGCGTCGTCAAAAGTTTTAAGGTCTGTGTTGGGAACGATCCCTTTCAAATAGTACAACCTACTACTGATACTGCTTAAATCATTTGTATTCTTTTCTTGGTGATAACAACCTTGGCAGTTGCTGGGTTTTTGATCTTGCAACATCGCTTTTTTCAAATTGACATTTTGGTCACCGGACATTATGTCTTTGATGTTAGCAGTGTTTATGTTGCCTAGGGTGTTTTTAGCAATTATGCAATTTTTAACTCCACCGTTGGGTTCGAGTTCAAATCCAGTCCAAGGCAAAGCACATATGCTTTTATTTTTCAAAAATGTTTTTGGCTTCATTACAGTGGTTCCTGGTCGGCTAAAACTTCTCTCACATACTGTTCTGCGGATATGCTATTGGGAGGACTGTCCGCGTGTGTGGCCACATTGCCGGGACGTATCAGGCTCATTTTGATGTTGCTTGGTTGCATCTCGAGTTGCTTGTGTGCCAGTTCCAAGGCCATCTTTTGATTTCTGTATTGCATTGATTCTCGGAACGTTATACCTTGGATGTCTATATCGTAATCCTTCTCACACAGTTTGGTGGATATGTTCCATATGTAGTGTGTTTCTTTTATGTCTTGCCACCTGTGCCATACCTCAAACAAAAGTTCTGTTTGAGCATACAAACTCATGGCATTATTAATAAAAAGGTCACATGGTTCGATTAGCGACGCGGTGTGTGCCACACGCCTGATGTTCTCTCCATCGCTTCTTGAGATTCCCACTATCTCATGACCCTGTGCCGCCAGTTGCCTTGCGAACTCTTGGCCTATGCCTTTTTTGTGTCCAGTAATCGCTATTTTCATACGCACTGGTATTTAAATAGGTGCAATGAAGTCATATCACATACTGAACTGCGACACGCAACAGAAGATCGCGGACAGCCTGTACGGTTATTTTGTTGGCATCACGGCAAACAAAACCATTACCAATTTCTGGAATCATCTCACAAGGGAGCAGATAAAAGAATACATGCTGATACCAAATAACCCCACTGCCAAATGGTTTGACACAATGGGACTCAAAGTCAGAGACATCAGTTTCACCCTGTACAACGAAACAGTGAAGACCGACATACACAAGGACGAGCCACCGGTTGTGGCCAAGATCAATTTTCCGGTTCTGAACACCAAGGACACATATAACGTTTGGTTCGACGATGACAGGAACGAGATAGACAGGGTGGAGTGTGACAGGCCTATCGTGTTGCGTTCTGACATCCTGCACACAGTGGAGATAGGCAAGTCAGCGGTGTTTCCGAGACTGCAATTTAGTTTTTGTTTCTATAACGAACCGCTTCAGTTATTAGCGTAGGACATTCTATAAATCTATCATTGCGTTTGTGTATTCGTGATATCACGTTGGCCAGTTGTTCCTGATATTCCGGCGTGTGCCATATGTTCTGTGAGTCAAAGTCCTCGATGGTGCCCCAGTCCTCTATCTTGTTCAACCACACCCTGTCAGCGCCGAACTGTTCTCCCAGGTCGATGATGGTCTCCATCTCGTGATAGTTCTGCTTCTGCACGACGAAGTGCAGTATGAATCTGAAGCCGTGCTTCTGTTTCTGCTCCGCCATGCACTCCAGGGCCTCCAGTATCTTGTCCCAGCGTCCGCCCAGACGCAGTTTCTCGTATGTGTCCTTGGTTGCCCCGTCGATGCTGACACCCAGTTCCTGCAGGTTGCGGATGACGTAAGGCACACGCTTGTGGAATTCCTTGAACATCAGTCCGTTGGTCAGTATGGAGTATTTGATGTTGTCCCTCTCGGGCGTCTGCTCCATGAAGTGCCTGTAGACGTGAGATGCGAACGGATCACCATCCGATCCCATGTGTACCTGTATGGGGTGCTTGTGATTTTGCAACCAGTCATTGACCTTGTCCGCCAGTTTGATGCCTAGGTTGTAGGCGGAACCCTCCTTGTGGAATATCATTGACTTGCGGCAACTGGGACATCTGAGATTGCAACTGTCGTCTATCGCGAGTCTCAGGTGCTGTATGCGATCCGGCTGGCCATGCAATACAGCGTTGGACTTGATGTAGGAGCACTGGTGCTCGTTGCAGTAACGGTACGTGCCGTCAGTGATACTGGATTGCAGATGTTCACGCATGTTGCCGGACAGTATGTCATCCATGTCCTTGATCTGTAGGTTGCCTATGCTCTGCGGCAACCACGACTGGCATTCACAGGCGTAGCACGATCCCTGCTTGTCTATCAGCACAGTGTCGAAGGGTCGTGGACACCGGTTACGCATCTTGAGGTCCTTGCCTGTGTCTATGCGGTAGTGGTCGAACAGTCTCTGGTTTATCATTTGTTGGGGTCCGTGATCATGTCCAGCGTCAGTGGCTTGGACTCGTCCTCACGTGGCCGGGGCATCTGCTGTACACGTTTCGCACGCCTACGCTGTTCGCGTTCCTGTTGCTTCTGCATCTTCTTGGCACCCCTGGTGCTCTTGTAGTCGTAGTGTATGCCCATGATAGATCTCCCATTTGTTATGCGTAATTATACACTGTGATGTTCGGGGTGTAAACCTTTTTGGTAAATTAAGTGCGTACTAAAGGTTGCATTTTAGGTAAATATGTCTTACAATCCAGAGCGGTCACGAGGCCTGTGATCGCATTAATCATATAGCAAAGGAAACAACAACCTATGAAAATGACTAAGAAGAAACTGGGTATAGGTGTGGCTGTGATAGTCGCACTTGGTATCCTATGGTCTGTGCTTAAACCTGCACCGGCTGAGGCGGCAGAAGTGGATTTCACTTTTGGTGCTGAAAGAAAACTGGAAGCGGAAACAAACGCCATGTACTTGGACTCACACATCAAACTGTGGGACACAGGCATCGGCGCCACTTCTGGTGTGAACTACACAGTGGATGACAACATGGACGCCACGTTTGATTCTTTCGAATTGGATTTCGACAAGAGCCTTACCGAAAGCGCCTCAATCTACGTGAACAACGATTTCGACGTCAATCTCGACCACACAGAGACTACGATCGGTTTCAAGTTCAAGTTCTAGTTTAAGCAACGTCAAGGCGGTCGAGCTCAAAAGATGCAAGACCGTCTTTACGCTTTTTTACGCTCCGCGTAATTTTCTCGTAAACGCTTATTTGGTAATTTTACGCTTTCGCTTCGCTGATTGATTTACGCAACTTGGTAATATCGGAATCAAAGTTATTCTTCATCAACTTATCGTACACCCATTTGTCTCTGTTGAAAAGTCCAGGCTTACGTAGCCTTGCTCCGGTAGGATCTTTGATCTTGGCACATTTGATAACCAAATCTTTTAGATATATGAATCTGTCAATTGCTTTGCACAGTTCTCCTGTGTATTCATCTATGTTCCAATGGAAGAATGCAGGATTCCAATGGTAGCCTAACGCCTCTGCCCATTCTTTTGTTACAAATGGTTGTGTGCACCTGCCATGGGTGTGCGAACCTCTGTCGTCATAAGCGGCTATTACAAATATTCCATCTGGATACTTTTCCTTGCATTCCTTGATTTTTTTGTCCCACCTTTTTGTTTTGAATGTTACTTCGTCACCCGCCAACATATAAAAATCTGCTTTTGTGCTTTCTGCTATCAAGTTCCAACTGTAGACAGGACTTTGATCAGGACCTACAATGTATTGTACTGAATCGCCGTAAATCGTTTGCATTTTTTTTAGTTGCTTTGTGTAACTTTTTAGATCCGGATCGTCATCATTAATGTAGTATTTTACAATAACATTTTTCTTATTGTCAGCGTGATCCAGTATGGAAGAAACAGTGCCTTGTATCAGCGTTGGACGGCCTCGAGACGGAATACAAATGCAAATCATATTTTAAGCACCGCTTCTATCATACTTGAAAAACCAGTTTCTCTTTCTTTTGGTGTCATGACTTTGTCTGTGTGTTCGAAATGATCCGACACGGTGTTTACCGATAATGCCTGCTTGTTATACTCTGCGGCTAGTGTGTATAAAATGTATGTCTCCATTTCAACTGCTAGTGTTCCATATGTTTGTAATTCTCTCCACCAGTGTTCGTTAGGCTGATAAAAATAATCGTTTGATACTATACTGCCAACGTGTGCTAGTGGACAATGGGTTAAAAAACTTTGTAGCAACTGATGGTCAACACTGGGACTGATTTGGAAACCGGCTACTAATTGTTTGCCCATTGCACTATCAGTACTTGCCGTTGTTGCCGCAACAATATCTCCTACCTGTACATGTTTTGCTATTCCACCGCAACTTCCTACTCTTATAATTTTTTCTACTTCGTAGAATTTGAAAAGTTCTGTAATGTAGATTGCGTTGCTTGGCATACCCATACCACCTGCTTGAACAGATATTCTTTTTCCATTATAGGTGCCAGTATATCCTAGGCAATTCCTTACACTGTTTACTTGCACAGGTTGGTCAAAAAATGTTTCTGCAATCCATTTTGCTCTTAAAGGGTCTCCTGGCAATAGGACTGTGTCTGCATAGTCTCCGGGTTTGGCTTCAATGTGTGGCGTCATAAATTTCCTTCCAACTGCTTATCCTTCTACCTGTGTATTCTCGATTGTACGGCCAATCCATGATATAAGTTTTAAGTCCCATTTGGTCGCCGTCTTTTGCGTAGTCTATCCTGTCCTCTATCCAAATAAGATTGCTATCTTTATATTTCTCTAACACACCTTTTTTAGATTCGGTAAATTCTCCTGAGCAATAGATGTTGTCAAATACATCTCCAAATAAATGTTGCAGATTAATTCTACGTAATCGATGAGCGTATTTGTCTTTGCCTATCATTGTAATAACATCGAAACGCCAACCTTCATTTGCAAGTTTCGTAACGTACTCCACACTGTCTTTGTAAGCGGGTATGAAACCCAAAGCACCGGTCTGGTTAAACATATTGATCTGATCAAATGCTTCTTTTTCATCTATACCATATCTTTTTGCCTGTGAAAAGAAATGATCTGTATTTGGCAAACGGAAGTAACCTTGCTCTCTCATCCACACATCAAATGCAAACGCCCAATCAAGTAGGACGCCATCACAATCAGTTATTATTTTCTTCATTGAGTAACATCCTTCTTATTTCTTTCCATGTACCTAAGTCTCTGTAATCCTGCACAGGAATGCCTTTTGATTTATAAATTGGTGTGTCCTTTATTTCTTCCTGGTCTACTTTTTGCCTTAATGTTGACTTCTCCATGAATGATATACATTGATTGAATGTTCTTCTTCTAAATGCAAACGCACACCAGAACGCATTAAATCTTGTGAGTCCATCCTGTGGTTTATCTTCATATGCTGTGATGAGGTCGTCCTCATTGACTGCTAATGCACCTTTAGTTTTCAATACTTCGGGATCTTTTTCCTTTTTATATAAGAATGTAAATCCTGTTTCCGTCAATGACGAATTAGTTAAATCGTATAAATCAGAACTAGGTGCCAACGTCATTATTGTATCAGGTAATAATACTAAATTGTGTTCTCCAAATAAATGACTAGCACTCTTGATTGCGCCTGTGTATTCGTGTTCGTTTGGATTTTGGTATGTGAAAGTGATGTTGTATCTGTCTTTGTACTTTGATAGGTATGATAATAGTTCTGGTTTGTTCTCGTTTATGATTACAACAAACTCTACATTCTTTCGACCGTAGTCTCTGAAAAAGTTAAACGAATGATCGATTAATGCTTCTTCGTTATTAAGTCGTAGTATCTCTTTCGGATACGGCAGGTTCAATCTTGTTCCCTTACCGGCCGCAGGTAATATTACTGTTAGGTTACTCATGCTAGTATTATACTAGTTATTGACGTATTTTTCTAGCCTGAATCCTTTGGAGTCGTAGCACTCTACGTAGTCTGAATTATTCGAATGTCTTATGGTGCCTTGTCCCCATATTACATCATGATCACTGTATGCAAATGCTTTCTTTATTGTTACATCAATGTATTGTCCATTACCAACACCTAGTGTTAGAAAAGTTACGTATCTACCTTTGTCACCTCGAAACACCCTACCGTTGGCAATCATTCCTGCAAACTCCACTTTGTCGAGATAAAGTTCTTTCACATACATGCCGGGCATGAAGTCCTTGTGACTCCACCAACCATATTTTCTATATTGAAACTCAGGAGTGTCCCACTTGTCGGACTTGCTAGGTGTAACAACTTCTATGCCAACACGTTTTGCTTCTGTTCTGTACACCCAACGTTTGTAGGATCCTTGACAGTGTTTTAAACATGACTTCCAAAATTTTTCCGGATTGTGTGCTTTCTGGTATGCCAGTGCCCATATCAGTCTACCTAGATTCACAGCGTGGGCTCTACAAAGTCCAAAGCCAGACAAGGATTGTAACATTGCGATAATTTCGTCCTTCCGTGGATGATTTCCTAGTCTCGAAATGAACTCCATTATTTTTTCTTCATTCTTTTTGGCAAACGCTCTGCGATACATGTCTGCTTCGTATTTGTCTATGTCCAGAACTTCTGATATTCTATCTATGGCATCGTCCTCGTACACTATTGTGTCACTCATACGTTCCTTGCTCCAGTCATGAAACATAGTTGCTTTCTTTCTTCCTGATATTGCCACGGGCCTTATCAGTGCTGTTCCGAATACACAGTCTTTTCTACTCTTTGGTTGTATCGCTCTGAACAGTCTCCTCATGGCAGGACTTTCTGCTTGGGTCACTCCCAACACATCTCCTCTGCACAAAAGTTCCGAAGTAGCGGAGTCCTCTTCTGGATAGTCCGTGAGTTTCATTGTTGGATCTATTTCTATGAGTTGCGACAAACCACGATTGGCTAAAATATCCACCTTTAGGTGTTCCAGGTCCTCCACTTCGTTTTTGTCTAGTAGTATTTGATTTTCTGCCGTGAACAGGCTTTTTGGTAATTGTCTTTGAAACATCAGTATTCCTCCGCAGTGTTTTGATATGCATCTCTTCTTGCCTTTCAATTTGTTTTCGATTCTTTTGGCTTCTTTGGTGTCGATGCCTAGTGAATCATATGTGAACCTGCGGGGTAGGTTACCCTTGACTCCAAGTCTTTTGGCCGCTTCACGCCTTGCTGATTTATCTTGATAGAGCACGTAGTTAGATATCCTAGCACTGCGTCCGGGCCATTTCTTGAATATCCTCTTCATGACTTCTTCCTGTTGATGATGGGGGAAATCAATATCAACATCAGGAAGGTCATCTCTGTTAGGGTTGAGGAATCTTGCCACGGGTATGTCCCACTCCACTGGGTCCACATCTGTTATGCCCAGAAGATAACAGACCAATGACGAACCAGCACTACCACGTGTCATGTGTGGTATGTC
>PYIJ01040924.1_pt1 | contig 17932 bp, 17 predicted proteins | sample 3578051 | NCBI WGS metagenome assembly PYIJ01 (sample SAMN08408021, study PRJNA431606) | Marine metagenome isolate SA_KN192-05_S13_5m, whole genome shotgun... | biome: marine; feature: oceanic pelagic zone; material: water; isolation source: surface water sample, 0.2-0.8 um fraction ... | reverse complement strand
TTTTTACATTTAATTTTTGTGACCAAGCATTCATTACAAATGAATCATTTACAGAAATGCAATAAATTTCATCTATGCCTAAATTCTGTAAATCTCTAAACATAGAGTCAAATCCCGGCAATTGCTGAGAAGTGCAAGTGGGAGTAAATGCACCAGGTAGTGAGAAAATTAACACACGTTTATTTCTAAACATTTCTTCCGATGTGACATCAGTCCATGGATTTTCACCATCCATAAAACAAATGTCATCATTTTCAAATTCATTTGCTGTCCTAATTTTAAAGGTAACTGATGGTAATTTCTCTAACATAACAGTTTAAAATAATTCTAGTTTAGAATAATTCTAAACTAGAAAAATTTAAAAAACAATAAAAAAGATTGTTAAAATTTTTATTGGGCTATCTAGTCGTCAAAATCAATTTAGGATTAATTATAATGAGGGAACTAGATAGCCCGAAGTTAGCAACTATGCTGCTATTGCCAACCTACTCGATCCATTAGCTTAACAGCTTCAGGATTGAATTTTCCATAATCTGCAACAGACGTCTGGTCTTCTTTAAACCCAGTACCAAACTGTGCGATTAAATCACTTGGAGCTACATTTGCACTTAATGGGTATTCATAAGTGTTGTTCACAATGTGCTCTTGAGCTTTGTCAGATAATAAGAACTCAATAAACTTTACTGCATTTGCCTTATTAGGTGAATTCTTCATCAGTCCAACGCCACTAACATTGATATGAGCTCCTCTTCCCGCTTGACTTGGGAAGTGAAGGTTTACTTTTCTAGCAGCTGCTCTCTGTTCGTCACCTTTTTTACCTGAAAGCATTAGTCCAATATAGTAACTGTTTGCAATTGCAATATCGGCTTCACCATTAGCAACAGCCATAATTTGTGCTCTGTCATTGCCTTCTGGTTTTCTTGCAAAGTTACCGACAAATCGATGTGCCCATGCTTCAGTCTCAGCAACTCCATTATTAGAGATTAAAGATGAAACAAGAGACTGGTTATACATATTACCTGAACTTCTTATTGCAATTCTTCCTATCCATTTTGCATCTGAAAGATCCTCATAAGCGAGATTTTCCATTTCATCGGCTGAAAAAGCTAGAGGATTGTAATACATAACTCTTGAACGTTTTGCTATTGCAACCCATTCATCATTAGGGCCTCTTAGGTTTGCTGGAACAACAGAGTCTACAACACTTGATGAAATAGTTTGGAACATACCATCTTTTTGTACTTTCCATAAATTTCCTGCATCAACTGTAATAAAAACATCCGCAGGTGAATTTGCACCTTCAGAGTTTAATCTCTCCATTAAAGCCTTACCTTTACCAGAAATAATATTTACTTTAATGCCTGTATCGGCTGTAAAGCTTGAATACAACTCAGCATCTGAGTCATAGTGTCTTGATGTGTACACATTAACTTCATTTGCAAACACCATGCTTGAAATGAAACTAAATATAAGTGCAATTGATATTGATTTAATATTCATTGTAATTTTTCCTTATAATAATTCTAATTTGCAAGATTATATATACTATTGAGAATGATTATCAATAACATTAAGGAAAATAAATAGTTTTTATCTAATTGATTTTATTCAGTTTTTTTATATGAAATATAATCGGGAGATTAGTTATTCAGATTCATTTCCACTTTGGATTAAATCATCAATATTTTCATCTTCACCAAAAGGCTCTACTTCGGATAAATCTACTTCTTTCGGCTCTGCAATATCTAAGTTTCCAGGGAGCCTACTTTCTAAAAGTCCAGAAGCTTTAAGCTCTTCTAAACCTGGAAGATCTGAAACTTGTTCCAATCCAAAGTACTCAAGGAAAAAATCGGTAGTACCGTATATGATTGGGCTACCTGGTACCTTTTTTCGACCGATTGGCCTAACCCAATTTAATTCCATCAAAATATCAAGCGTTCCAGGACTAAATTGTACTCCTCTTATATCTTCAACTTCAGCTCTTGTGACAGGTTGATGATAGGCAATAATAGATAAGGTCTCTGTTGCAGCTTTTGATAATTTCCTCTGAACAATTTTTTCTTTCTTCATCATTGGCGCTAAGTCTTGAGCTGTTTTTAAACTCCATCTTTTACCAGTTTTAATAAGGTTTACTCCACGGTTCTCATACTGTGCCTTTAGTAAGTTTAATAATTTGTTTAAGTTTGCTCCTTTAGGCAATCTTGCTTTTAAGCTTTCAGCATCCAATGGTTCATTTGCAGCAAATAATAAGGCTTCCAATATTCTAAGGCTATCTCTATGTTCTGAAGGAAAATCAGCAATATTATTTATAGAAGCTTCTTTACTCATTTATCAACCTATAATTTCTTCGTTATTATTTTTATTCTTAATAAATACTGGTCCAAATGGGGCAAGTTGTTGTACTTCAAGAACGCCCTCTCTCACCAATTCCATTGCTGCAGCAAGAGTACCAGCAACACCTGACCTTGCATTTTTACCTTTCGAAAATTCAGGTGGTAAGAAACTTTCTAACTTTGTCCATTCAAAAGCTGTTCCCACCATTCTTTGAAGTCTAACCAATGCCTCTTCCATCGCATATACAGCGGGTCTTTCAATGACCATTGATGAATAAGCAGATTTATATCTTTGATTAGCATATGATTTTAGTAAATCATATAAACTCAGATAATACTCAGGTGTTCTAATTAATCTAATTCCTTCAGGCATTCCACGATTAAAAAAATTAGTTCCCAGTACTGGCAAGTTCATAAGTTTTTCAGAAACTTGTCTGATTGCTTCTAATTTTTTTAATTGAAACTTTAACCTTTCAGCCATTTGTTCAGCTGTTAGTTCTTCACCTGTTTCTTCTCTAGGCAACAGTAAGTTTGATTTTAGATAAGCTAACCATGCTGCCATAACAAGATAATCAGCAGCTAATTCTAAGTTCTTTTTTCTAACTTCAGCAATAAATACTAAATATTGCTCTGTTAGTTGTAAAATTGAGATCTTCATAAGATCTACTTTTTGTGATTTTGCCATAATAAGCAAAACATCGAGAGGGCCTTCATACCCAGATAAATTTACAATTAGATCGTCATTATTAATGGACTCATAGGGCTGACTGTTGCTGTATGTATCTGATATTTCACTCATTTTTACGTATAATTTCGACTCATTGATTATACATTAATAGCTCTGAATCGACGAATCTATTTAATTAACAAACTTACTTACTATATTTTGTAATCTTGCCTTAGATTCTTGAAGATCAAATTCAATATTTTTGTCACGCTCTAGTATTATATGACTCGGCAACTCGATTTCATGCATATTGCTTTTTAAAGTCTCAGCTATTGTATTCATTTCTGATAAGTCGCCATTACAATGCAAAATTAAATCACACCCAGCATCTAATGCAGCTAAAGAAAGTTTGCCAATATCTCCTTTTAAAGCTTTCATTGATATATCATCTGTCATCAGCAAGCCTTCAAACTTAATTAATTTTCTAATTATACTACTTATAATCTTATTCGAAATTGTTACAGGATGTTCAGGATCAATATTACTAAAAATAATATGAGCCGTCATAGCCAGATTAGAAAAATTACATGCCTGAAATGGATAAAAATCTATCTCAACTAACTCATCATATTTTGTATCTACAATAGGCAATTCAAAATGGCTATCAACTTGGGCGCGTCCATGACCGGGTATATGTTTTATTACTGGATTAATGCCCATAGAAATAAATGAGTTGATGGCTTCTTTACCAAGAATAGTGGCAACCTCTCTATTATTTGAAAATGATCTATCTCCAATTACACCACTTTCTTCACCACTTGGTATATCAAGAACTGGTGATGTGTTTACGTTAACGCCAAGCTCATTAAGTTCGTTAGCGATTATCTTGCATTGTAGACCAAGAGCTTCTAAGGCATCAGTCTTATTAGTTTCATATATTCTTCCAAACAAGCTAGCAGGATAAAGAATGTACTCATCTGAATATTTTAATCGATGTATTCTTCCACCCTCTTGATCAATCATTATGGGAATATCCTTGTGTGTTAAAATTTTTAGATGTTCAATTAATTCTTTTAATTGACTTCTAGATGCACAATTTCTTGCAAATAAGATAATTCCCCATGGATTATAATTTTTAATAAAATCAGCTTCTTCTTTTAGAATCTCATTTCCACTAACTCCACATATTAGAGGTAAATATTTAATCACTTTTCGCACTCAAGAATCTCTAGGCAAGGAGATTTGATTCCTCCTTTGTCTGCAGGAATAATTTTATAATTTTTAAGATTTGTTTTTATTTCAACTATTCCAGAATTTTTTAAATCTTTATCACCACTGTTAATATAAAAATAGAATAGACATAAAGAAATTATTGAAATCAGAAATACAAATACAATTATATATTTGATATTCATTAATGCATTTCTTCGGGAGCTGATACACCTAGTATATCTAAGCCAGACTTGATTGTTTTTTGTACCGATAAAATCAAAGCTACTCTTGCGTAGCTAAGTTTGTCATTTTCAATTTCTATAAACCTTAAGTTGGGGTCAACTTTTCCCTGATTCCAAAGTGAATGAAAAACAGCTGATAGTTCATATAAATAGTATGCGATACGATGAGGCTCGTAGAGAGTCACTGATGTTTCTATTATACTATCCCAATCTAGCATTTTTCTAATTAGATCTATTTCGTGATTATTGGTTAAAAGTTCTAAATCACAGTTATTAAAACTTTTGAGATTAAAATCTTTTTTATCTTTCGGGATCTTTCTTATTACAGATGAAATTCTTGCATAAGCATACTGAACATAAAAAACAGGATTATCTTTTGATTGTTCTGTTACTCTATCAAAGTCAAATTCCAATGGAGCCTCATTTTTTCTATACATCATCATGAAACGAATTGAATCTGACCCAACTTCATTCACCATTTCCTCCAAAGTAATAAAATCACCTGAACGCTTAGACATCTTCAGCTGATTTCCATTTTTAATTAACTTTACCATTTGACATAATTTTGCAGTAAATTTGGCTTTGTTAGATGTAAGTGCTTTTACCGAGGCGTTCATCCTTTTTACATAGCCTCCATGATCAGCGCCTAGAATATCAATTAAATGATCTGATCCTCTTTTATATTTATCAAAATGATATGCAATATCGTTTGCAAAATAAGTCCATTCACCATTTGACTTTTGCAACGGTCTATCAACTTCATCGCCGTATGAGCTTGATTTGAACAACATCTGTTCACGTGGTTCCCAATCCTCTATGACTTTTCCTTTTGGTTGTTCTAGGGTGCCGTAATAAATTAGATCTTGATCCTTAAGGGCATTTATTGCTTCATCAATTTTTCCTTTATTAACCAAATCATGTTCAGAAACAAATATATCTTGATTAATGTTTAACTTCTTTAAATCAAGCTTAATCATATCAAGCATCATTGATACTGTTTTTTCTTTAACCTGATTAAAATATAAGCTTTCATCATCAGAAATTAATTTATCTCCATATTCTTTTTTAATTTCTTCGGCTACTGGAATCAGATAATCGCCTGGGTAAAAGTCATCTGGATATTCTTTTAACTGTCCGTTAAATAATTCTTTGTAACGAATTAAAACTGATTTAGCTAATAGATCTATTTGCGAACCTGCATCATTTACGTAATATTCTTTTGTTACATTGTGTCCAGTTGCTATTAATAATGAAGAAAGAACATCTCCATAGACTGCTCCTCTACAATGACCTACGTGTAATGGTCCGGTAGGATTAGCGGAGACATATTCTACATTTATAGATTTACCCCTGCCTATATTTTCTGATATCAAATTTTCCTTTTCAACAATTCCTCTCAGGAATCCAATTAAAATTTTATGTTTTAATCTAAAATTAATGAAACCAGGCTTGACAATATTTATCTCTTCAAAGTCATCTAACTTTTCTAATTCTTTTTTTAGATATTCAGCAATTTCTATTGGGTTTTTTGAAAAAATTTTACTTGAGATTAATGCTATATTCGAACTCAAGTCACCAAAAGCTTCGTTATTAGGCTTTTCAACTATAAAAGACGAAGAGAGTAAATCTGATTTTTTAACTTCTTCATGATCAACTATCTTAAGCTCATCAATCCTAAGACAAGCATCAGCAACAATGTTTCTATAATGATTATAAATATTTTCCATAATTATGAATATTTTTCATAGATTGTTCTGGCATAATTATCTGTCATACCTGCTATAAAATCACAGATAATTCTATTTTTACTATCATCTCTATTTAAATCAATTTTTAATTCATTAAGAGTACGATGATTTGCGTTTATTAAAAAATTATACAAAAAAGTTACAATCTGATGAGCGTTTTTTGACATATCATTTATTGACTCATGACTATACATTCTTTCTGAGAGAAAATTTCTAACAGACTCGACATTTGATTTCATTTCATAAGAAAAATCTACTATTGGCCTTTTAAGACTTCTTATCTGTCTTAGATTTGTAACGTGCTCCAATTCAATATTTTTTTTAATATTTATTATAATATCAGATATCATCAAGTTTGTTGATCTTCGTGTAATCTCATTATTTATTCTTTGAATATCTCTTGTCTCAAAACTTTTAGGAAGTCTTTCAATTATATCTCCAATTAAAGGCAACTCTCTTAATTCATTAAAAGTGAAAAAACCTGCCCTGAGCCCATCATCAATGTCATGGTTGTTATAAGCTATGTCATCTGAAATTGACGCGATTTGCGCTTCAAGAGATGAATATTCACTAAGCTCTAAATCAAACTCATTACTTAATTTTAAAATAGTTGGTGGAACATTGCCTTCGATTGGACCATTATGTTTCACTAACCCTTCTAAGGTTTCCCATGTGAGATTTAATCCGTCAAAATCAAAATATTTTTTTTCTAATAAATGGACAATTCTTATTGCCTGATCATTATGGTCAAACCCCTCGTGTTCATTCATTAGGCTTCTTAATGCATCTTCTCCAGCATGTCCAAATGGTGGGTGTCCAATATCATGTGCGATAGATAACGTTTCGGCAAGGTCTTCATTTAAACCAAATACACGACATATGGATCGTGCAATTTGAGAAACTTCCAAAGAGTGTGTTAATCTTGTGCGATAATGATCACCTTCGTGAGAGACAAAAACTTGAGTCTTGTGTTTTAATCTTCTGAATGCCGCAGAATGTAAAATTCTATCCCTATCTCTTTGATATTCTGATCTTGTATCGCTAAAATTTTCTTTAAAAATTCGACCTTTTGACTCGCCTTGTTTTACTGCTATCGCTGATAAATTAAGGGGGTTTTTCATTCAACTTGATTATTCTAAAAAAAGTAACTACATATTATAATATATATTTATTCGTTTAAATATCACAAACTATGGAAAATAATCAAATTAACATAACTGATAGCGCGGTTAAAAAAATTCTTTCTCTTACAGCTAATGAAGATGATGGTGTTAAGCTAAGGCTATCAGTCTCTGGTGGTGGCTGCTCTGGTTTTCAATACGGATTCTCACTTGATTCTGAAACAACTCCTGATGACATTATTTTCAGTAAAGATGGTGCTGACTTAATAGTTGATCAAATTTCTCTTGAATATTTGAATGGTTCTGAGATTGATTTTGAAAATAAACTTATTGAATCTTCATTTAAGATTAATAATCCAAATGCAGCAGCATCTTGTGGTTGCGGAACCTCTTTCTCACCAAAAGCGTGACTAAAATAGTTAGCTGGAATGTTAACTCCATTCGAGTAAGACTTGATCATCTAAATGCTCTTATAAAGGACTCCAATCCTGATATAATAATGCTGCAGGAAACTAAATCTACAAATGATGATTTTCCATACGATATAATTAAAGAACAAGGTTATGATATAAATAATGTTGGTCAAAAATCGTATAACGGTGTAGCAATTTTATCAAAAGTTCCTGTAGAAATTAAAAATACTGCTCTTCCAAAAAATGATAAAGATCCACAAGCAAGATTTTTAGAAGTAAAAGTTTTAGATAAAAATCCATTTGATATTGCCTCTATTTATTTGCCCAATGGCAATCCTATAGATACAGAAAAATTTTCTTACAAACTGGATTGGATGAAAAAGTTAAAATCATACATTGAAAATAAAATGGAAAACTATGAAACATTTATATTTGGAGGAGACTTTAATATTATTCCCAATAATGACGATGCTGTAAATATTGAAAAGTGGAGAAATGATGCTTTGCATCATCCAAAATCAATTGAAATATTCCGATCAATTCTTAATTTGGGTATGACGGATGTCTTTAGAGTATTCAATCCTAAGCCATATGAATTTACTTATTGGGATTACTCAAGAGGAGCATGGGAAAAAGATAATGGTCTTCGAATAGATCATTTTCTCGCTTCACCAAAAGCTGTTGACAGATTACATGATTGCCAAATTGAAAAAAAATATCGTGGACTAGAAAGGCCCTCAGACCATGTTCCAATTTGGTTTGAAATTAACTAATTATTTTTTGGATTAGTCGCGATTACGTTAATTAATTCATAGACAATAGTTGCAGCCGCTGTCGATGTTAATTCTGCGTGATCATATGCTGGGGCAACTTCTACAACATCAGCAGATACTAAATTCATGCCCGCAAGGCCACGTATAACATTTAAAATCTCTCGACTAGTCATTCCTGCTATTTCAGGCGTACCAGTTCCTGGTGCATGCGCTGGATCAAGAACATCAATATCTATTGATAAATAAAGAGGATTATCTCCTACTCTATCTCTTATTCTTTTAACAATTTGATCAATGGTGCTGGTTTGAAATTCATCGCAATGAATTATCTTAAAGCCGAGCTCAGCATCACTTTTAAAGTCATCAGGGCTGTAAAGTGGCCCTCTAATTCCTACATGCATAGATGCATCATCTAAAAACAACTCCTCTTCTCTCGCTCTTCTAAACGGCGTACCATGAGTATAGGGAGCACCAAAATATGTATCCCAGGTATCTAAATGCGCATCAAAGTGAACTAATGCCACAGGCTGTCCACATTTTTTATTCACGGCCCTTAACAATGGTAAGGCAATTGTATGGTCACCTCCAATAGTAACAATACTCCCTACTTTTTCTAAGAGAGAGGTTGCTCCATCTTCTATTTGCTGTATTGCTTCCTCAATATTAAATGGGTTACAAGCAATATCTCCCGCATCAGCTACTTGCTGTACAACAAAAGGTTCGACATCATAATTTGGATGATAATTCGTCCTTAATTGTCTTGCTGCTTGTCGAACTGCCTGAGGACCAAATCTTGCTCCAGGTCTATAACTAGTTCCAGCATCAAAAGGAACTCCTACAATAGCTACATCGCAATTTTCAACATCTCTCAGCTCAGGCAATCTAGCAAAAGTCGAAGGCCCTGCATATCTTGGAACAATTTTTCCACTAACAGGTTGAATAGTTTTTTTCTTATCGGTCATAATTTAAATATATCAATCAAATCCACCAAAGTCTTGGAATAATGTAGGGTCGCCAAAAATATCTCCATAATCCTGATTCCCTCCTAATGATCCTCCCTGAAGATCTTCATCACTAAGTTGATTAGACTCTAATGTTTGAAGCTGATCGAGAAACTTAGATTTTTTAATACTGTCAGCAGCTTCAATACATGAGTTTCCATAAAGATCATTTTTAACAACTTGAGTAGCAACATATGATCCAATAATTACCAACAATATTAAAGCAACTATTCCTTTTGGAATTTTGAATCCGGCTTTATATTCTTTATTAACTCTTGATGAAGCTGCTTTTTCTTTTACAAACTCCTCTTGAGACTCAATATATTTTCTTTCTTGCCTTCTTCTTAAAACTTCATATGTAACAGCTGCAATTACAGTTAGAGCGATAATTGTTAAAGCTAGAGCACTCAAGGCTGGGCTTATACCTAATCGTACTTTTGATGCAATGACAGTTGTTAAAGTTTGATCAGACAAGATACTAAAAACAGTTGTATTATAATTCTCAAATGATGCGAGAAAAGCAATCACTGCAGCGGACGCTATCGCAGGTGCTAAATAAGGAATAAGTATTTTGAAAAAAACTTGAGTTTGAGTTGCGCCAAGATCTAAAGCGGCTTCTTCTTGAGTTTGATCAAATCTTTGAAGTCTTGCTACAAAAATTAAGAAACAGTAGGTTGAAATAAAGCATGTTTGAGCAAGGATCGTTAGGAAAATTCCATTTCTACCTACATCTGATATGAAACCTCCACCTCCTAAACCTGCAATTCGATCCCATAACACAACTGTGGAGATACCAATAATTACACCAGGAAAAAGAACTGGCATAATTGAAATCGAATAGTATATATCTCTTAATTGTGATTTTACTTGAGTTAGTACTATAGCCGCAGCCATTCCAATTGGAACGGACAAACAAACTACGCCAGCACCGATTATTAAACTTGAGATTAGTCCGTCATGAAGTCTCCAGTCAGTAAATAAGCCAGCTAAATGCTGTCCATCGTATGCAATTTTTCCTTCATTAAACCATCTAAAACTAAAACATTCCCAAGGAGTTATTGCTGGAAATTCTGCAGAATTAAAAGCTGTGAAACTCATAATAATAAGAGGTCCAAATAGGTAGGTGAAAAATACTAAAATATAAATACCCATCAAGAAGTTCATTGCATGACTTGATCTCATCTTATTATCTCACCAATTCTAACTTTAAATATTCTCATCATTGTTAGGACAAAAACCACAGATACAATTAATAAAATGATTGAATAAGCTGATCCTCTTGACCAGTTATCATTAAGATTAAACCATTGATATATTAGCTGTGGAAACCATAAAGTATTTGGGCTACTTAAAACAACAGGAGTAGCTAACGCGCCTACTGTGAGCATAAATACCATTGTGCATCCAGAAACTATTCCTGGCTTCGCATGAGGAATAACTACTCTCCAGTGAGTTCTGAAAGTAGATGAACCTAAATCTTTAGCCGCCTCGATTTGATTTACATCAAGACTCTCAATTGCATTATATAATGGAAACATCATTAATAAAATGTAGGCATATATTAAACCAGTATACAGTCCAACATCGTAAGTAATAAAAAGAATACCTTGATCTAGAATTCCAATACCTGTTAGCACATTATTAATAACGCCTTCGTTAGCAAACAATATTCTAAGTGCAAATGAGCGAAGCAATTCATTTATCCAGAATGGTATTATGAGAGATACAATCAAAAGTCTTGCAGTACTAGGTGTAGCAATCTTTGCTATATAAAATGCGATAGGATAGCAAAAAGCAAGATTTGCAATAGTTACAAAAATAGAAACTATGATAGTTCTTCCAAAAACACCGAGATCAACAAAATTATAAGCATCTGCAGATGTTTTTGAGCCAAATACAAAGTGACGATAATGCTCTAACGTATAAAAATCCTTTGGCCCACCTCTCTCCAAAGGAGGAATATTGGCTCTAAATGATAAATCCAACATATATAGTTGTGGTATTATCACTAAAAAAATAAACCAGAAAACTATTGCGACAAGAAAAAATAGAGCAACACTTTTTCCATTTTTTTGAAAAAAAGGTTGAGTAAAAAATAAGCTCTTCATACTACTCAGTTGCTAAGGCGCCTTTAGGCAAAATGATAGACTTGCTTGTATCAAAACCAAGCTCTATTTGGCTACTTGCTTCAATCTCGCTTGTATCAATTGCGTTGGCTACAGAAAATTTTATTTTAGATCCTGAATTTAAGGAGGCATAGAAATTTTTAACATTTCCCTCAAATTCAATATTTTCAATTTTTACACTTAATTTATTTTTATAATCATTTCCGTCTTTTACAATAAATAAAGATTCTGGCCTTACGAATGAAATAGCTTCGTCACCAATATTTAAGTTAGTAGATTTATCAATTGAAGAAATAAAATCTCCATCAGATGTTTCTATCTTTGCCTCATCACCACTTAAATCTTTTATCTTGCCAAATAGTGGATTATTTTCCCCAACAAATGTAGCTACCAACGGAGTTAAAGGGTTATTATAGACATCGTCACATGGACCAATTTGCTCAAGTTCACCTTCATTCATCACAGCGATGCGATCTGACATAGTCAATGCTTCTCCTTGATCGTGAGTAATGTAGATAAAAGTAATATTAACTCTTTTCTGAATTTCTCTTAGCTCAGTTCTCATGCGTTGCCTTAATTTTAGATCTAATGCTGATAAAGGCTCATCCAACAGAAGAACTTTTGGCTCTACTGCTAGTGCTCTTGCTATAGCAACTCTTTGTTTTTGGCCACCAGATAACTGATGAACCTTTTTATCTCCTTGGCCTTCAAGTGCAATTAATTCCAAAAGCTCCCCAGCTCTTTTCATTCTTTCTGGCTTTGACACTCCCCTTACCTCAAGTGAAAAAGCAATATTCTCAGCAACAGTCATAAGAGGAAATAAGGCAAGATTCTGAAATATTAGAGACGTTGGTCTTTTATTAGGCCCAATACCAAGCATGTCTTTATTGTCTATTAATACTTGGCCTTCAGATGGGTCTTGAAATCCTGATATTGCCCTTAATAAAGTCGTCTTACCACAACCAGACGGGCCCAAAAAGCTAAAAAATTCTCCACCTTCAATTTTAACATTCACATTTTTTGCGGCAAAAAAACTACCGAAGGTGACAGATACATCTTTTAATTCAACGCCAGCGCTCATATGAAAATTATAGATATTTATTGACTAAAAACGACAGAAAAAAGCGCCTAAGTAAATATACTTAGACGCTTTTTAAACTCAGTAGAACTGATTACGCTGTTTCAAATTTGTTAGCATATTCAGCTCTTGCATCAGCATACCAAGGTGGTTCAGGCGGCCAAGGATTTAACTTGGTCGATGTATCACCTGGATAAATCGCTTTTGCTAAAGCTTTAGTTTCCGCAGAGTAATGATCAGATGCACCATTAACAGCTGAATTGTATCCAATTGCGTTAATAGTTGCGCCACCAACTTCTGGCGTAAAGCTATAGTTAATAAGCTCATAAGCTTCATCGATGTTCTCTGCTTTTGCGGATAGAGTGATTCCATCAATCCATGCAAGAGCTCCTTCATCAGTAGTCTGATAAGCAACAGGCTCTCCAGCTTTCATCATTGCTGCAATTGGTCCGTCCCATGTTTGACCAACAATCACACCATCAGATGTAAAGCCTTGCTTTTGAGGATCTGCTCCAGACCAAAACTTAACAAGATTAGATTTCTTCGAAATACAATAAGCAGTAATTGTTTCCCAATTCTTTCTCATTGTTTCTTCGTCTTTATATGAAGACCAGAAATCCATCTTGCCTTGATGATGCATCCAAATTCCACAACCAGTCATCATAGAATAAGTTCTACCCATCATGTAAGCTCCACTAATTTCAGGATCTGCTTCCCAGATATCTCCAAAACTTGGAAGTCCATTAGGAGACCATTTATCTGTTCTCCAGGCAATTGATTCAGTTCCCCATAATTGAGGTACCCAATGCGATCCTTTTCCTCCAAAGTTCCAGTCACGCTCACCAACAGCAAGCATTCCAGGGTTTACATTTCCAGTATTAATTCTATTCATATCAAAAGGAGCCAGCACACCAAGATTCTCCCATTGAAGAGCTCTCATGTTTGTTGGACTTGCAAGGTCAAACCCTGCGCCGCCTCCAGCTTTCATCTTTGATATAATTTCACCGTTATCACCAATTTTAGTATGGTTTACAGTAATTCCTGTTTTTGCTTTAAAATCTGCAACAACTGAATCAGGTAAATACTCACCCCACATTAAAACATTTACAACGGGAGCAGCAAAAGCATTAGGAACATAATAAGGACCTATAGCAGCAGCAGCACCTGTAGCTGCAGCTCCTTTTAGAACCGATCTTCTTGATACTTTCGCAGCTTGAAGTGTTTTGTTTATTTTTTTCACAGCTACTCCTATTATTAATTAATTAATGGAAAAATTTTCATCCATAAAATGATGGCTGTAAAGATAAAGTTTTGCAAAATTAAAAATAATTCCACATTTATTCTATATTTTTCATCATAAACTAAATGAGCGTGCGCTTATATATAGATAAAAACTATACATAAATTAAAGTCTTATGATATGTTATTAAGCTATTGAAATATATTTGTATTTAATTTTATGATTCTTACTACAACAATAGGCTCTTACCCAAAACCAGAATTTCTAAAGCTACCTGATTGGTTTCAAGGCGAAAAAGGAACGGACACAGAAAGGCCAACGGCTGATTGGAAAAACGCGATGAATGCTTTAGGTAAAAATAAAGAAGCATTAATTGAAAAAGCAGTTCAAGAAGTAATTAATGATCAAATTAATTGTGGCATTGACATAATTACAGATGGGGAAGTTAGAAGGGAAAATTATATTCATCATCATTGCAGATACATAAATGGAATAGATTTTGATAATCTCACAAAAAAAACTGCTCGCACTGGTAACTATGATTGTTATCTTCCCACGATCGTATCAAAAGTAAAATTTACTGAACCTTTTCTTAATAAAGAATTTAAAATCAATCAAAAAAATTCATCTAAGCCTGTAAAGATAACAATACCGGGGCCTTTAACGATAACAGATACTATCGCAGACAATTTTTATTTTAATGACAAAAATCTTGGAACAGATCTCAGTATCGTTATTAACAAAGAAGTAAAGGCACTGGCGGATGAAGGATGTAAATATATTCAGATTGATGAGCCGTTGTTTGCAAGAAAATCAACTGAAGCTAATGACTTTGGAATTGAAAATCTTGAACGATGTTTTCACGGCATCTCAAAAGATATTGAGAAAATAGTTCACATTTGTTGTGGATACCCTGATAAAATTGATTCCAAAAATTATCCGAAAGCTCCTCTTCATTCATATAGCGATATTGCAACAAATTTAGAAGACTCACTTATTGATACAATCTCAATAGAAGATGCTCATAGACATAATGACTTAAAGCTTCTTGAATACTATAAAACAAAAAAAATTATTTTTGGTCTAATTAAAATTGCTTCTAGTGAAATCGAAGAGATTGAGGAAATAAGATCAAGAATTTATGACTGCCTGAATCATATTGATAAAGATAGGTTTATTGCTGCACCCGATTGCGGTTTGGGCTACCTATCAAGAGAAATGGCAATGAAAAAACTTAAAAATCTTACTCAGGCAGTAAAAGATATTTAAGCTATTAATTTATCTGGCTCACAAAAATCTAAATCAAGGTCCTTAGCTACATCTTGTTGAGTACACTTTCCAGACATTACATTCAAACCATTTAAGAAGTTTTTATTAGACCCTAGTGCGCTATTAAGACCCTTCTGAGCTAAGTTAGATATAAAGGGTAATGTAGCATTATTAAGACTGATTGTTGAAGTTCTAGGTACGCATCCTGGCATATTAGTAACACAGTAATGAACTACGTTATGTTTCAAGTATATAGGATCAGCATGAGTTGTTGGTTTGCTAGTTTCAATGCAACCTCCTTGATCAATTGCTACGTCAACAAGAACTGCGCCCGATTTCATCTTTGAAACTAATTCTTCTGACACTAATTTAGGAGCTGCTGCTCCAGGAACTAAAACCCCTCCAATCAAAAGATCACAATCTTTAACATTTGCTTCAATAGACTCTGGACTGGAAATCACTGTAGTTACTTCATTATTAAAATACGCTTTTAACTCATCAAGTCTATCTTGAGATTGGTCTATCAAGATAACATTAGCCTTCATACCATGTGCTATTAAAGCTGCGTTAAACCCAACTACACCACATCCAATGATTACAACATTAGCTGGGGGAGCACCTGTAGCACCAGACAATAAAACACCTCTACCATTATTAGTCATTTCTAGAGACCGAGCTCCAGCTTGTATGGAAATTCTTCCTGCAACTTCACTCATCGGAGCCAATAAGGGCAGCCTATTATTATCATCAGTTACAGTCTCATAAGCAATGCAAGTTGAACCAGAGTTCATTAGTCCGAGTGTCAGTTCTTTGTTTGCGGCTAAATGAAGATAAGTAAATAACAGCTGATCTTTCTTGAGTAGTTCAACTTCTTGTTTTTGCGGCTCTTTAACTTTAATGATTAATTCGCTTTTATCAAAAATTTCTCTAGCTGTTTGATATATCTTTGCTCCAGCATTTTTATAATCTTCATCTGTAAAACCAGACCCAACTCCTGCGCCAGTCTCTACAATTAGCTCATTTCCCTCTGAAACTAGTGTCTTTACACTATCAGCGGTTAGTCCTACTCTATTCTCTTGAGGTTTAATCTCTTTTGGTACGCCAATTAACATATATAACTAGTTTTTATACTATTCGTTATATTTTACAAATAAAAGGATGTCGCATATGGGGAAAAAATGGTTGGACATTGTTTATAATGAAAAGAGCTCTATTAAATTAAAACAACATTATAAATCTTGGGCCAATGACTATGATCAGGATTTAATTGATTGGGGTTATGCATACCCATCTCAATTAAAAAAGATCATGTCACAAGATATAAAGTTAAAAAAAAGTTCTAAAATATTAGATGCTGGCTGTGGAACAGGTCTTGTTGCCGAAGTCTTGGGTGATATGAATTTTAAAAATATAGTTGGATTAGACTATTCACTGGACATGCTTAAGATCGCTAAAGATAAAAAAATTTACACGAGACTAATTCAAGAATCTCTTAACAAAAAGACTTCACTTAGAAGCAATCAATTTGATGTTGTATTATGCACTGGGGTTCTAACATCAGGACATGTAGGTGCAAAAGCGATTAATGAATTAATTAGAGTTACAAAAAATAAAGGCTATTTAATATTGTCAATTGCTGAGTCTATTTATGAAAAGCTTGGATTTAAAGATGAAATTGAGAAAAATAGAGAACAATTATTAAAAATAAATATATCAAAGCCTTTTATAGCATTACCTAATCATGAAAGTAGTGCAACATCTAAAATGTATGTGTTTCAAAGAGTTTAAGCTTTTTCAATTATGAGTAAAAAAAATAAAGTTTTAGTAATTGGCGCTGGAATATCTGGCCTAGCAGCTGCAAAAAATCTCAATGACTCAGGTTATGATGTAACCATTCTTGAAGCAAAAGATAGAATTGGCGGTAGATTGTATACTGATAGATCTTTGGGTGTCCCACTTGAAGTTGGAGCAAATTGGATCCATGACAATAACCCTAAAACAAATCCAATTATGAAAATCAAAGAAGAATTAGGTTTAAAAGCGCACAAATGTTCTGTAGCAGGCCCTAATGTTAGTTTTGAGGTTTTAGATAAAGAAGGCAACAAAATTGAGATATCAGGTAAAGATTTAGAAAAAATTGAATTTCGAATTGGTGTTTTTGCATATTTAGCAAAATATTTACGTCCTTCAACAAATCTAAGAGAAATATTCACATTTGTAAAAAAACTTGGCTTACTATCATTTATAAAAGAAGAAGCCTTATTTGTTCTTATTCAAAAAATTGCACTTGAACAAGCGGAAGACCCAGAGAAAGTATCAATAGAGGCTCTATTTGAACAAGAAGGATTTGGAGATGATGAAGCTATTATTGGAGGCTATGACCAAATTGCTTATTATTTTGAAAAAGAACTTCATAATAAAATAATTTTAAATTCTCCAATTGAGCACATTAATTATGAGCAAGATACAATCAAGGTTATCAGTGGCAGTGAAAAATATGAAGCCAATGCTGTTATTGTTACAGCTTCCTTAGGAGCATTAAAAAAAGAAGTGATTAAGTTTACTCCTGAATTACCAATTGAAAAAAAACAATCAATTAAAAAACTAGGATGGGGTACGCTAAATAAAGTCATGTTAAAATTTGTGCATAAATTTTGGAGTGATAAAGATTTTATTGTTGTTGCAAATAAAGAAAGTAATTTTCATGCT
>PYIJ01139746.1_pt1 | contig 17981 bp, 18 predicted proteins | sample 3578051 | NCBI WGS metagenome assembly PYIJ01 (sample SAMN08408021, study PRJNA431606) | Marine metagenome isolate SA_KN192-05_S13_5m, whole genome shotgun... | biome: marine; feature: oceanic pelagic zone; material: water; isolation source: surface water sample, 0.2-0.8 um fraction ... | reverse complement strand
TCCAAAGGTAGCAGCCACCTTGCATGTGTCTTTTAATAGCTTTCTACTTGGGTGACGAACTTTATTGTTAGGAGTAGCTACATTTATGAGATATGGTGCATGGACATATATGTTTCCTTTGAAATCTTGCAAAATCTCGATATCCTCTCTAGGTTTTGGACTTTTCCACATCTGAGGACTTGATATAAATATCTGAAAAGTTTCTCCTTTTCTATAAGAAATTTCATCAATTGCATTTTTTGAAGGTATATGTGCCCCAATATTCATGTTTTTCATTATAAAACATATAAATTGTTTGAAAATAGAAGAAATACCTCAAATCAATTAAAATAGTATGAGGACTTCCTTTCGTGCTTTGAGCCACTGCTAAAAGTGTGATAAAACAAAAATAACAGCCACAGGGGAGTCTTTTTACTATTTTTAAGGAAGTTTTAGTATTTTTTTATACAAAACATAATCACGATCTCCTAATTCATTAGGGGCAACAGCAGAAACAATTAAATAATCACCATTACTTAGCAAAATACCGGTCGGATCCAAATAACTTACATCTAATGGTGATATCGGTACTCCCGTGTAGCTCCATTCAAGACCATCATTTGAAGTAGCTACAAATAAACTCTGTGGGATTTTTGGTAATCCCTCTGGTGAAAATGAAAATATTGCTTTCCAATTGTTTTCTTCAGCTGTTAGTACTTCAAAGTCTACATAGCCATTTTCAAATCGATATCCAGGATCTTTTATAAAAGAAATTCCATCTGTAGTATTTGAAGTTGCACTAACTATTTTCTCACCCCTCATGCCAGAAGACTCATCAACCCAGTAAATTCTTATACGCCCGTCAGGTATAATTACAGCATCTGGGACACCCCAGGCGATACTACCTCCATCAGATATTCCTAGTGAAATTTTATTTGTATAAGACAAACCGTCTTCACTGAAAACAGCTGTCATAATTTCTTTTGATTTGGTGTTTGGGTTTAATTCAACAAAATAGCCTCTTCTTACACCATCAGTCGTTTCAATAATGGTTAAATCCTGAATTCTTTCAATTGCACCTTGACGGACACAATTTAAATCATAATCACATAAATCAACAGCTAAACCATTCGCTGACAAGCTTGAATAAAATAATCTAAGTGTTGTATTATCTACAATTTCAAGATGTGGACTAACCCCATCTTGATTGAGAGTTTTTATATCTAATAATGTAGCATTTTCTTCTATATTGTTTGAAACATTACCCTCTGGAAATGCTTGCACGTTTGATTCACCTTCACCTGGTAATGGAGGGGGTGGAATATTACATTTATCAAAATAGTTTATTGCATCTTGTGAAAATGGCCGTCCTCCTAACAAATCTAATTCAATTTGTCTTAGTAACTCAAATGGAGCATTTTCATTTAAACATTTTTTTTCTTTTTGAGATAAAAATGAAATAATTCCGTCGGGAAATTCATTTAAAACATCTTCAATAGATCTTTTTTGATCCTCTTCTGTCGTTGATTGATCATTAATTGTTGTTTGAGTAGATTCTACATTTTGAATTGGTTCCACAGTTTGGTCTGCGGGTAATGGTGTAGTTGAGCTAGAGTCACCTCCACACGATATAAGTAAAATTGATAGTAGTGAGAGGTATAAATGCTTTTTCACAAGAGAATTATACCAACAAAGCAAAAATCCCGATTGATCTTGCGACCCTTCGGGATTTTCTGTTCTATCTCTTTTTCGGTCTTGCGACTTCATTTTTGATAGTGTTTAATAAATTTACATGTAAATCTGTTTTATGGCAAGAAAATTACTAATGTATTTTTCGCGAACTTTTGGTGGTGAAATTCAAGAAATATTGATTTTTAGATCCTTACGAGGATAGGGAATTGGCGCTGGGTTTATACTTAATGATTCTGTTGATGAAATATGAGTAAAATTTGTTGCTAATTTATAAACTACATTTTTAAAAAGATAACTTGCAAAAAATTTTCCTAGACATGTGTGTGCACCACCTGAAAATGGAAAATAAGCTTCGTTTACATCATCAGAATTTAAAAATCTTGTTGGATTATAAGTTTCAGGATCATCCCAATATCTTTCATCATTATGCAAAACTAATGGTCCTATAGCTACATATGTACCGCCATCAAGTTTGTAATCATCTACAATTGTGTCTCTCATTACATAACGTACTGAAAATGGAACAGGTGGATACTTTCTCATAGCTTCTGAAAATAAGGATTCAGCTTTTGTTCCATTTTTTAATTCTGAAATATCTGTTAATGTAATCTCTTCAGATTCTTTTCGTAATTCATCATAAAATATCTTATTAGTTGATAGATGATGAATAGCTGATGTCAATGTACTTGTCGTTGTGTCATGTGCCGCTAGTAACAAAAATATCATATGTTCTGCAATTTCAAAATTACTCAAGCCTGCATCATGCTTATTGGTCTTAACTAATTCTGAAAATAGAGTTGTTTTGTTGGTATCAATTGATTCAGCTTTATTTTCAAAGTAAGTTAATAATTCTTGTCTCGCCTTTAAGCCTTTTTTAAGTTTTGTAAACGGCAGTGGTGTTCTAACAACAGAGGTTGCTGACTTTATTGAATCTGTAAATAGTTTTTCTAATTCTTTGAGTCTTGAGTCGTCTACTTCATCAAAAAACAATTCTAAAGAAATCTTAAACATTAGCTCTTTCATTGTTTCATATAAATTGAATGATTTTTTTTCTTTGAGGTCTCTTATCCAATTATCCAATATTGGTTGGATTATTAGTAGATAGTTCATTAACGCATCACGCCTAAAAGAATCTTGTAAAAGTCCTCTATGGAATTTATGATCATCAAAATCCCTAAGCATTAAACCGTTTTCAAATGTTTTTCCAAGGGAAAACTCCCAACCATGTTTTGAAGAAAAATTATCTTCAGCATCCAAATATATATGTTTTGTTGCGGAGGGAGTCATAAACATTGTTACTCTCTGATTTAGTATTGATATCTCAAAGACATCACCGTATTTTTTTTGTAAATTGTTAACTAAGCCAAGTGCGTCATTATTAAATTTTATTGAATGACCAAATATTATATTGCCTTTATCAAGTGGTGGTTTTGTCATCATATAATCACAACTTTATAAAAAAATTATGCAAAAAGCAAAAATCCCGATTGATCTTGCGACCCTTCGGGATTTTCTGTTCTATCTTCTTTTCTATCTTGCGATTTCTTTTCCGATAGTGTTCTATAAATATACGGCAGTTTTGGTTTATACGCAAGAAAATTACTAATGTATTTTTCGCGAACTTTATGGGCTATTTTCTCTTCTTATTTCATTCAAAATAAGATTTAGTTCGTTATTTTCCAAATGTTTTGAAATGACATTATAAGAACTATCTTGGAATACGAATGTAAGAGTGAAGTCTTCACTTTCTTTTATTTCAATAATTTCATTGACAGGTTTGATTACAGATAATATTTTTTGTTTGGTTTTTATCGCAATTTTTCCATTTTTAAGTTCAATAACGGGTTGAAAAAGATTTTGCAGGGAAATAACTATTTGAAATATCCCAAAAAATAAAATTATAAAATATAAACTTTCTTCTCTTGCATTGGAACCAAACTCCTCAAGGTCAAAATATTGTTTTAATAGCTCCCTTAATGGCCCCTCAAGAATATTGTCTAGTGCTGAATAAGACAGGAATAGTCCACTCAAAAATTGTGGTACGAAGATTTTTTTATACCTAAAAAGTTTTTTTTCCATAAATTATTCTTATTACTACAAGAATACTCAAGTATAGTTATTGTTTAATATGGAAATTGTACTTATCAGACATGGTCAACCAGACTGGGGAAGTGGAGTTAACGCTTACACTGCAAATCCAGAATTAACTGAGCTTGGAAGAATTCAATCAGAAAAATCATCAGCTGTTTTTAATAAAAGTAGCGTTGATGAACTTTGGGTATCTCCCCTTACACGAGCACAAGAAACACATAATCCGTTTAAAGATAGAAGTATTTCTAAAGACATTCATGTCTTTGAGTGGCTTAAGGAAATGGAAGATGAAGAAGAAAAAGCATTATTTGGTAAGAGCCAAGAAGAAGTTATGGATTTTTTCGAAAAACGAAATACTCAATCTTTTGAAGAATGGATTGGTGGTAATCATGGGCAATATATGGAAAAATTTAGAGACAATATAATTTTAAATCTTGAATCCGAATTAAAAAAAAGAAGTATTAACCCTTTAGGTAACGAATACGATAGGCTCTTTGAATTAAATAATTCGGAATTACAGAAAATTATAATTATTTCCCATGCGGGAACCATGTCGGTTCTAATTTCATATTTCTTAAATATGCCCCTTTATCCTTGGACTTGGAGAAAATTTCTACCAAGACACGCTGGTCATACTACATTAAAATCTACAGAAATTTCTTCGGGACATTTTTTTCGACTAAAGGAATTCAACAATGTCTCGTTTTTAAATTCTGAAGAAGAAAAAACATATTAAAAATTTAAGTAATAAAATTCTTTATATGCCGTATACAAGAATACTCCCTGAGGTAGTGATACCCTCAAATACTCCTAGAAAAAAACGATTTTTCCTTCAGAAACTAGCATATTTTTTACTACTTTTTGAGGACATTAGAGCGGTTGGAAGTTTTTTAGACAATAAAAGAGTCATAGTTGTTGCGGCACCCCATCAGTCAGCAAAAGATGAATACCTTATGATTCTCATGATTCTAGCTATGGATATTAAAGTAAGTTATTTGTCAGCTAAATGGACAATGCGCAAACTACCAAATCCATTTATTAAATCAAGTGATATTGATAAACAAGGTCTTAGATGGCCACTTGGTTGGCTTCAAGAAAAACTATTTAGAAGATTCGGTGCAATCCCTGTTGATAGAAAAGAAGGTTCTGGGCAATATGATTCAGTAATTGACGAACTAAAAAAAATTGATAATTTTTTATTGATTATAACCCCGGAAGGTAGGTTTGATGCTGATAGATTCAGATCGAGTTTCGTATATCTTGCAAAAGAGCTTGAAGCAGAGGTTATGCCTGTTCAAATTGATTACAAGAATAAACAATTAAAATTTTTGCCCTCGTTCAATATGGCTGGAGAAAAGGAAGAAATCATCAAAAGAATCCGATTAGAATTTGATGGTATAAAGGGTAGAAAAAAAATATTTAGAGCTTGATGGAAGAAAAAATCTTCAACCTTATTAAAAGTAGAGGACCATGGTTCCTAAAAAACAATATTTTATCTAAAGCCGTATTCAGTTTCTTATCAAAGTATTTGAGAATCAAAGAATCAATTTATGTTGGTGATCATATTCAAAGTATGTCAGGACCAGAGGCTTTTACATGGCTAGGAGAAACATATACAAAAAGGTGCCAGATTGATGGATTAGATAATATTCCAAAAAAAGGAAAGTGTTTAATAGTATCGAATCATCCAATGGGTCCAGCAGATGCAGTTGCTCTGTATCATTCTGTTTCTAAAGTAAGAGAAGATGCTTTCTTTTTTGCTAATGAAATATTCGTTTATCTACTTGGAGCTTTTGATAATATGATGGCTCCTGTTTTATGGGATCAAGAGACTCAGCTTCACACAGCTACAAAAAAAACTATTGAAAGGATGCGGACTTTTTTCTCTGAAGAAAGAATAGGAATTTTATTTCCGTCTGGAAGGTTATCAAAATTTACACTATTTGGACTGAAAGAAAGAGCTTGGCAAAAAACTCCATTGAGCATCGCCGAGAGGCATGAGTGTTTATTAGTTCCAGCGTACATAGTTGGTGGAAATTCATGGTTTTTTTATTTTGCTTCAGTAATAAATAAACAATTAAGAGATGTCACACAATTAAATGAACTATTAAATAAAAAGAATAAAAAAATAAAGATAATTATTGGAAAACCGGTCTCTAGAAATCAGCTACATGAAAACGATGATGATGCAATTAAACAACTAAAGAAATTATCTGACTCTTTAAAAAAGTAACTTTAGGAGACTGTTTCACCTGTTGTCGGACTAACACCTAAATTGCCAACCATGTATCCAAATAGCAAGGGAGTTGTTATCAATCCTCCTAATCCATAAAATCTCCAAGGAAGATCATATCCCCCGTTAGTAGCAATAAATAATATGTACAAAACAACTGTTAAGCCATAGATTGCACCTACTAAGGCAGTAGATATTTGAATTTTTCTATCATGATTAGTCCTGTAATACCATGATGATATTTGATAGATAAGTAAAGAAACAAATCCGCCAGCGATAAGAGTTCCAAATAAAAGTTGAGAGTCTCCTAATAGAAAAATTAGAGATTGATACATAAAAGAAATAAGATAAATCAATGCCATATTTCTTGGTAAGACGTTAAATCTTATAGCGTATACAAAAACAACCGAACTCAACATTGCTTGAAAAAAAACAGAAGATGCAGAAAACGCCTGATAAATAAATTCATTATTTTGAAAAAACATATATGGCTCAAAAAATGGGTTTACAAACTGTGTTATGTAAACGATCAGTGCGTAGCTCGATGCTAGCGCAAACAATGATGCAGTATCTAGAATCTCTTTATTTGGTCTTGACGCAAAAACATGATCAAGCATTAAGAAAGCTCCTAAGAATAGCATTAAATGAGAGGGTGTAATTAGTGGTTCAATCCCAACTTCTATTCCTAAAAGTGAGTGCCATATAGCGTCGGATCCACCTCCAACTGCAAAAATACAAGCACCAAGTATTCCAACGTCAAATTTAAAATCTCTCATTTTGTTTTTGACATAGAGTGCCGATAAAACAACGACACCAAACCCAGAGTATAAAATTCCATGCCATGGCGTAAAGAAAGACTCGAGTTCATCAATAATATATCTATGAGCACTTGCGTCAACCCATGCTCCAATAAACATCCAAAGCATAGCAAAGATCATTAGCCTGCGATATTTTGGTTCAGTTATAGGAAGAGGAGCCAGTTTATTGAACATAAAAATATCTTATCATGAAAGAATTTAAATTTTGGTTTGTATTTTTTGTCTTTAATAAAATAAGAAGATGGATAAATTTAAAAGAACCTTAACCCTCAAAAATTCAATTTTGTTAGGTTTAAGCTCCATGATTGGTGCTGGTCTTTTTTTCAACATATCACCAACATCAAAAATTGCTTCTTACTCATCCATATTAGGGTTGCTATTTGCTGGGACTGTGGCTTATGCCAATGCTAGTTCATCCGCGCAACTTGCAAGAATTTACCCTCAAACTGGCGGAACTTATCTTTACGCAAAGAATGTTCTTGGAAACTTTCCATCTTTAATTGCAGGATATGCATTTATAATCGGAAAATTAATTAGTTGTGTTGCAGTTTCTCTGACTCTTGGCAATTATTTGTATCCAGAGAATCCAAAAATAATCGCGTTGTTATTTATTTTTTCAGTTACATTAATTAATTATTTTGGAATTTCAAAAACTGTAGATATTGCTAAATGGTTCACATACACAATCATTCTCATAATTATTTTTTATTTAATATCTGTGACAAGTTCTGATAACTTTTCAATGAACATACCAATAACAGAAGGTCTATCTCTAAAGAATTTAATTTTGAGTGCAAGCATATGGTTTTTTGCATTTACAGGATACTCAAGACTTGCAACATTTGGTGAGGAGGTCAGCAATCCAGAAAAGATCATTCCAAAAGCAATACTTACCGGTTTAGGGATAACATTATTTATATATGTTTCTACATCTTATGCAACACTCGGGATCGTTAGTCCAAGTATCATTGAAAATTCTTCTACTCCTTTAAAAGTGGCCTTCGACTTGAGTCGTTTTTCTGAATTTTCATATCTAATAGTGATTGCTTCCACAATCGCAACAGGTTCTGTGTTGCTCGCTCTGTTGCCTGGAATAAGTAGAGTGTTAGTTGCAATGTCTAGGGATAAAAAAATTCCAGATTATTTCAAGACAATTCATCCAAAGCAAAATTCTGCCTATATCTCCGATATTTTTGGTGGCTTATTGGTTACAGCAGGTGTTTTGACTTTTGATCTTCTCCCAGCTGTAAAATTAAGTGCGATATTTATTTTGATATACTATTCGATCACAAATTTATGTGTTATCAAACTTGAAAAGTCTCAAAGAATATTCTCAGTTGTGATCTCAATTTACGGATTAATCATTTGTGCGACACTTGGAATCTTTCTTGTAATTTATTTTTAAATCGGATCGTAGTTAATCTTATTTATATGGATGTAAAAAGAATCGTAGCACTTGCCTTCACATTACTAATACCAATGTTTGTTGGATTTCTTTACCTAATGCTATAATTTCACATTTATAGTCTACTTGTGAAAAAATTATCACAATCTTGCAGGCTTGTGAATCAAAAGCTATACTTACTTTATAGGCTAACTGCAAGTATGCGTTATTGAGTCACTCAAACACTCTTCCAAAAGTAGTTAGCCTGTGCTCTAATATAATCTTATGAATAAAATTTTATCTGTAAAAAGAAGTAAGAAAATGAACTTCTCAAAGGATGAAGTTTGGGATGTAATTACAACACCAAACTATTTAAATGAAACCCATCCCTTTTGTAAGGTTAACAATGCTATTTCTTGGCCAGGTGTCGGTTCAAAAGATACATTGGAGTATTTAAGCGGATTGACCTTCGAAAGAGAATTTACACACTGGGATGAAAACGGATATGATTTAATAATTGGTACGGCAAATGGAAGAAAGTCTAAGGTTCGATGGAGATTGACTGGGAATGATCAAGAATCTGAATTATCAATTCAAATAAACACATACCCTCTAAAAAAATTTCCCGGTCCGCTGTACGTGATACCGTTTGTGTTCCAAGTAAATCCTCAATTAAGTAAATATTTAGATTCTGTACTGGGAGGTATTGAGTATTTCTTAATAAACAAGAATCCAGTTCCAAGAAATCATTTTGGAACCCATAAGTGGTTTTCTGAGATTAAGTAACTATCTCATCAATTTTAATAATTGATCTATTCTCATTTGAGCCCCTTATAAACATCTTTGACATTGAACCATACTTTTTGATTATTTTATTTAATGCTTCTTGTTTAATGTCTTCATCTTCAATTAATGATGCTTTTACATTAACTGGCTCTGAAAAAGCACTACTTCCCATTTGATCTGTAATATAAATTGTTGCTTTGCCATTATTTTTAATTCTTTTTACTTTCCCTGCGGATTTACTGGATGTGATCACTAGATAATTGTCATATTTAGCAACCCATACGGGAGTTTTTACTGATGTATTGTCTTTTTTATAGGTAACTAGATTTATATATTCATGATCAGCAAAATCTAATAGTTCCATAATTAAAAATAGTTTAATAAAAGCGAGGGTAGTTGAACTAATCTTTTTGCAATATAAGAATCAGAAAATACTAAAAAAAGTATAAATATCAGAATCAAAATGAGCCTGTAAGGCACTTTATTTAGATTCATTATTTTTTTTGTTTGTTAATCCAAACAGCGGTCGAAGAAATCTAAAATTTTTGACAGCATGGTAAATTGTAAGACTTACGAAGCAGATTAAAAATAATACTAAAGGAAATTTTATTAAAAAGGGGATATTTAGATCTGAAAAAATGTACATAATACCCATTTGGACTGGCATATGAACTATATAAACAGGAAATACCGCCTGTTTGTAATATTGCAATTGAGAAGAATCTTTGTTTAAGTATTTTGCTCCAATCCCAAGTATTAAAAATATAAAATTAAATGATTCGAAAGCTATCAACGTATTTGCAACCTCAAACTCATTTACAAATCTATTAATAAGTAGTGGTACACCAATAAGTGCATGAGTGTTTATATTTTTGATATTATATTCCCAAAAAGTATCGCCTTGAGAGGTCAAAACTATTCCAATAAAAAACCATATGAAACCAAGTAACAGGCCATGGTCTGTTCCATAGTATTCTGAATAACTATTGCCATAACCTATATCTTCTTTATAAGCTGTAAGATCTAAAAGGTAACCTTCTAAAATTATTGGAATTGAAAATAAGAGAACACCCCCTCGTATTTTCAAAATTGAATCAACAAATTTATATCCTCTTTTTTTGTTTGATATGAAACCAATTATTGGAATTAAAAGTAAACAATAAATTAATATATTTATCAAAAACCATAAATGTCCCCCAGTAAATATGGAAGTGATCAATACCCCTATGTTGTCATCTAAGCTCATGTCTCCATAAATGAATTGAGCAGAAATTATTATATATAAAGGAACAAATGTAACTACTCCAAAGAGGTAAGGAATTCCTAATCTTTTGAATCTTTCTTTAAAAAGTTTGCCAACACCTCTGTTTTGGTAAGAAAATCTTAATGCAATACCAGCAATTATAAAAAGTAGCGGGATCCTCCATATGTTGAATATGCTAAGCAAGCTCCATATATTATCTATTGGCTTATTGTTCGGAACAAAAAGAATCCACTTAGCTACAGATGTGAAAGATACGGCCAAATGATAAAAAATTAAGAGAAAAAGAGCAATAGATCTAAGTGCATCTATATCGTGTCTTCTTTCGTCGAACATAGAATTGATTTTAAAAGACTATTTAATTTATTGATTCACCGGACCTGAAGTCAACAAATTGCTTTATTGCATAAGGATTTCCGTAATAATCATCAAACCCATTCATCAATGGCATAAATTGTTCGTATACATTTTCTTCAGCATTAAGTTTTTCGTCGAAATCATGCTTTGCATCATGAGAAGTCCAAAATTCAAATAACACTAAATTGTTTTCATCAGATTTGAATGCTCCGTAAGAGATAATACCTTCATCCTTTTCGAGTTTTGGTAAGTAGATTTCTTTTTGAAGATTCATGTACTCATCAGCATCTTTCACATCTAATTTTGCAAATGCTAAAAACATTGACTCTTTTGAGTCTTCAATTAATGAATCTCTCAAAGTCTTACCGGTAATCAATTCACCCTCATAGACTCTTGGAAGACTATCAAGAATATCTTGAATTTGCATTAAGTTTTCGTTTCTAATTTCTGCAAATTTATCTGCAGTCTCTTTGTCCTTCATGAATGCGATACCAAGATTTACATTATCTTTTGGGTTAAAGAAGGCAATAGAATACATATCGCCTTTAAGTGTTTCTAAAGCTGGAAAACCTGTCTTTTCAAAAAAATCTTTAAGTTCTCCTAGCTTTCCTTCTTTAAACAGTATTGTTACCGCAACAGCGTACATGATTAAGCGTTTGGTTCGGCACTTACCATTGCATTTCTCAATGCTATCCAGAAAACAATTATTAATGGAAAGGCTGTGTCTGCAAGGTCATGTAGATCATTTCTATCTAAAAGAGTGAACACGGCAGCTAAAATTTGAGACGCACCTCCTAGTAAAGTTGCATAAAGGCCCCATTTTGGCAGTACTGATTTATATCCCCAGAATGCTACAAAGTGATATAGCCCTATAAAAAAATGTGTTCCAACAATATAAATGTCTAGTTCTAGACCTTGCCTGGTTGACTCAAATGCAGTGTAAGAATCTGTAATACTTTGTACTGCCCCTATTAACAAAAAAGGGAACATCAGTGACCTTTCTTGCTCTGTTAAAAGCTTAAGGGAGTAATACAAAAATATAATTGCAAGAATTGGGAAGAATCCCTGGAGTAGTCCCAACAACTCAAGATTTTGCGTACCAAAAGCAACTCCTACAGCTATAAAGCTTGCTATAAATATATTTGCTAAAGGTTTTGCAATTCTTAGATCTTCTCGTGTTAACTTAAACATAATTATTTACTCCAATCTGATAATTTACCTGCTGGAAAGCTAGCCATATTTCTCCAGATGCTACATTCTCCAGTAACGATTGTTGGAGGACTCTTAATGTAGTTTTGTGCATCAGCCATAATTTTTTGAAATGAATCTGCTGATGCATCAAGAGCTTCTTGGCTATCCCAATTACTTAAAGTTACAAACTTTCCTCCTACGTCAACTGCGAATGCACCAAGTAAACCCTCTGTTCCCTCATATCCTGCATAAACAGTGTTTTGAAGCCAATCCATACCTTCATCATATTTTTCTTCAATATATTCTGAACCATATCCAATTCGAACAACAAAAGATTGGCCTTCTCTATCGCCTTTCATGATGTTTACATATTGTTGACCAGCAGTCATTTTTCCAAAAGAAATTTCTGGTGACCCTGATGCAAAATCTTTTAAACCTCCTAGGGCTTCTGACAAGCGTTCACTGGAACCATTCATTGCACCTTCAGTCAGCCATGTTGACCATGACATTAGTTGACCATCACTGTTTTCGCATAATGCAACTTGTAATAATCCAGGAATTTCCATAAACTCATCCACTTTTTTTTCTGCGTAGGATATCGCTTCTTCCATTTTTCCTTCTTGTATTGGAACAAGCGTCAATCTAAAAAACAACATAATTACTCTTTTTTATTCCAAGCAAGTAGTGGACCTACTCCTAAGCCACCTATGAATGTTAAGAATGCAACAAACTGTAGGGGGGTGTCTGCAATTATGTTAGTGCCAGTAATAAATTCACTTCCACTTCCAACAATTCCAAAGAGACCTGCAAGAATTGCTGTATATCTCCAAATATTGTCAATTACACCCTCTGAAGTTACACCTAGACTTAAAATCATAAATGCAAATATTGTCCAGATACCAGAGGTATTTATATCTTCATTAATACCTAAAAGAGATGCAACAAAAATTGCTGCAGCCATCATTGTATACCCTTGTCTCCAATCTTCAGGAACCGTGTCACCTTGTAGGTCTTTCAACCCTAAGAGTATTCCCACAAGTGAGAAGGTCCAGAATATTTGAAGCACATTATCAAAATTGCCATAATCAATTTCAGCAACTCCTCCAACAAACCAAACAATATTTATGACTATAAATGAATATGCTGATTGTTGTGATTGTTCTTTTACATCCTGTAAAAAGAATTTTTTCATTTTATCTCCTTTATTAATTTACTAATCGGTGGTCGCTGAAAGTTTGTCGCCCCAAGCAACATAACTACCAACGCCTAGTCCAATAATCATTGCAATCCACCCAATTCCAAATAATGGTTGAATTGACTCTGGTGGTGTGTAGTCAAAGAAAAGCTGTGCTCCTGAACCAATTAAAATAAATGTAAAAGCAAAAATACTTAGGTATTCATAGACCGGTCTAAACACTCCAGTGCCTCTAGTCGTCAGAGCGAAAGTTAACGTATTAAATGCCCACAAAAAATACATTCCAGCAAATCCATTTTCTCTAAATTCTGGAAATGATATTTCAATTAGCGTCCCAAGAATTATCACAGCACCTAAAATACCTGTAGCCATTTTCCAATAATCGGGGACTTGATCTTCTATCAAATAATATCCTCCAAGAATTATTCCTAAAAGTGTAAATGCCCAAGCAAAGTTGAATATTCTATTGATCCCTTCCGGCCCCTCATATAGACCGAATCCATTACCGACAAGATATAAATTACAACCGATAAATCCAATACAGTTTTGTCTTGCCAGTTGCCCTATAGGCTGTGTGAAAAATTTTTTCATAAAACTTCCTTCCTGAAATTTTTTTTAAACTAAAAATATGAGCTTCCCCCATACTCAATCCGAGTATATAAAAAAAATATAGAGCATGTTGGTAATTTCTTAAATTTTAAGTAAATTTAACAATTTGTTAATAATTTGAAATAGCGTCCGTAAGACTATCAATAAGTCTTTGAATATCACTAATATTTACGCTTTCATTAGGGGCATGAGCATTTCCTTCTTCATCACCTGCACCAACTAAAACTATCTCAGAGTTAGGGAACTCATTAATAAAGACATTTGCAAAAGGAATTGAACCTCCTACACCCATATATGCAACTTCATTTTCCCAGTGTTTATTAAATGACTCTATTAGTTTTGAACTAAATTCATTTTTGGGATCAACTAATATTCCTTTTCCTTTTGCTTCAGGTATAAATTCAACATTTGCATTAAAAGGAGTATTTTCTTTTATATGTTGTTCAAGCATATTCATTGCATGATCTGGATCTTCAGTTGGAGGAAGCCTTAAGCTAACTTTTGCTTTTGCTTTAGGAATGAGTAAATTTACAGATTCAGCTACAGGAGGAGCATCAATGGCCAATATGCTTAAGGCGGGTTCCAACCATAATCTTTTTGAGTAACTATCCATTTCAAACAATTTGACACCAGTGGAAGAAAGTGAGCTTTTTACAAATTCATCAGATAGTTCAAATACATCTTGTTCGGTTGGAGTAAGTCCTTCTATAAGTAATTCTCCTTTATCATTATGAAAAGAAGAAATAATTCGACTTAAAATCATAAATGCATCTGGAACAACGCCTCCACCTAATCCAGAATGTACAGGTTCCATTTGTTGATCAACAACTATGACACCGTCAACTAGTCCTCTTAGGGATGTCGTTATCGTTGGAACGCCTGACTTAATATTTCCTGAATCTGCAATAACAATTACATCTGCCTCAAGATCTTCTCTGTTTTCAGCGATAAATTCAGTCATGTATGGTGAACCTATTTCTTCTTCACCTTCAATAAAAATTTTTATATTCACAGGTAGGGTTTCAAGTAGGTTTTTCACCACTTCATAATGAGTTACAACTCCTGCTTTATTGTCTCCTGAACCTCTTGCAAAAAGTCTTCCTTCAATAATTTCTGGTTTAAACGGATCTGTTTCCCACTTATTTATATCACCAACTGGCTGGACATCGTGATGAGCGTAAAGAAGTACAGTTTGTTTAGATGGATCGATCTCTGTCTGCGCAAGTACGGCAGGTTTACTATTTTTACTTGAAGTGACCTTCGAATTTAAACCTAGTCCTTTGAATAAATCGGCAATATAATTTGCAGAATCTAAAACATCTTTTTGGTTTTCATCAAGAGAGCTGATAGAGGGAATTTCTACTAATTTTGACAACAATTCAATAATATTAGGGTTTTTCATACCTAAATATTGTAAAAGATGTATAAATTATTCGTAAGAAATAGCTTCTAAAATATTTTGTCTTGATGCTCTTATGGCCGGAATAATCGCGGCTATAACACCAGATAGTATGGCTATACCAATCCAAAGGAGTGTCTGTCTGATTGAAACTACAAACTCTGTAAAGCCCTGGTCTTCCAGAGCTTGAATCAAGCTCCATGCAAAAAAGATACCTAATCCTGTTCCAAGTAATGCTCCGAAAATTGAGATAATCGAGGACTCTATAAACACCATATTTCGAATTTGTTTTCTAAGCGTTCCTATAGCTCTCATTAATCCTATCTCTCTCGTTCTTTCATAAACAGATAATGAAAGAGTGTTTGTTATCCCAAACAATGCAACAAAAATTGAAATAGATAAGAATCCATAAATAACATTCAACAATAATTGAATTTGACTATTCGCTTCCTCAATTAAAGCATCTTGATCACGTAAAGTAACACCTGGATAGTGATCAACTATATCATCAAGTTTATTTTTAGTAGCTTCATCTTTATTTATGACATTAAAGTAAAGTTCTGTGTCTAGTGATTCGTTTGAGAAAAATTCATGATTTTCTAAAAGAAGAAAGAATTCAGCTGGGGGTTGAGTTGTCCAGTCAAAAATATACTTAACAACAAATTCTTTTTTTCCAACTTCTGGAATTGTCAAAGTGACTTTATCATTTAAAGAGATATTATCGTTTTCAGCTTTAAAATTTAATACTCCAATTGCATCTTGTTGATAAAAATCCTCTCTTGATCCAGCAATATCTACAGTTTTAATTAAATCAAAAACCTCTTTGTCAACAGCACCTAAAATTAATGGCCTATTGTTATATCCAACGACTGTGGCTCTAGTACGAGAAAGTTCTGTAACCTCGTCAAGAGCAATAAGTTCTTCTGATAAACCAGTAGGGATACCTGGTGATGCAAAGATTTGAGCTGCACTTACTTGATAATCAGCGAGGACAACCTCTTTAACAACTTTTTCTGCCTGCGCCTTGAATGAAGTGGTAAGAACATTTGCAAGAGAAATTAAGGTTAATCCAATCATTAATGCTGAAGCTGTTGAAGCTGTTCTACGAGGAGTTCTTTTTGAATTTTCCGTTGCCAACTTTCCAAGAATCCCAAATATAGATTTATATATTGAGTCAAAAATGGTCACAAAAGGTTTTGTAATAGATGGAGTGATGACAGATATTCCAATAAAAATTACACTGGCACCTAAGCCAACTTGCTGTAGGACAGATAAAGTTGGAAGTCTCAAGAAAGAATATAGGACTCCAAAGAGAACCCCTAGACCAGTTAATGAAACTAAAGATCCTACAAGTAATCTTATCAATAATGATTTTCTTCTAGGTGTAGATTGACTATCTCTTATTGCTTCAAGAGGACTAACTTGAGATGCTTTTCTTGCTGGCAATAATGAAGAAAATATTGTAACAACAACACCGATGACAATTCCAGTGATTGCAGCACTAGGGGTTAGTACTAAAGGGCCTTCTGGTAATCCAAAATCAAAATATTTTAGTCCCTCTTTGACAAGTACTGATAAACCAATTCCTAAAGCCACACCCAAGCCTGAACCAATCACTGCCATATATAATGATTCAGAAACAACAAGTCTATAGATTTGTCGTTTCGAGGTACCAAGTGCTCTCAATAAAGAAAGTTCTTTAGTTCTTTGAAGCAGAAGAATTCTGAAAGTATTTTGTATAATAAAAGCTCCAACAAATATTGCTATACCTGCGAAAACATTCAATATCGTATTGAAAAAATCTAAGCCTTGTTTAATTGAGTCTGCTTGTTCAGCTGCCGCTTCTTGAGCATTTATGACCTCTAAGCCTTGATCGTCAATATTAGCTATCGCATTACGAACTGAATTTATATCAGCATTTTCGTCAACAACAACATTTATAAAATCAACTTCTCCAATTGAGTCCAAAAGAATTTGAGCTGTTCTAAAGTCAAAAAGAGCAAATGAAGCACCTCCTGGGGATCCTGTATTAGCAAATTCTGCAATACCAACAATTGTAAATGTAGCTGGAATAGCTCCTGCAAGAACCGTAACTCTATCCCCAACACTAAAACCATTTCCTTCCGCAGTGGTTGAGTCCATGACTACTTCTTTATTATTTGTAGGTGGTTCACCGTCAATAATTTCCCATTGAGACGCATAAGGCGATGTATCCCATGCTGCTCCAAAAGTAGGCGCAAAACCATTTTGTATTAATATAGTTTCTCTTTCACATTCTGGGTTGAAAGCATGGCAATCTTTTCTAGGCCCAAATTTTATAAATTGAGCAAATCCCAAAACATCACCCCAAGCGTCTTTTACACCATCGATACTCTTTATTTCATTTATTTTTTTGTCTGAAATCTTTCTAAATTCAAAAGAGATAGGACCTTGGCCACCATCATCCCCAAACCCTTCTGCGAAATCCTCTTGTACGGGTTGTACGACTAAATCAATTCCTTCAAAAACTCCGGAAAATAAATTATCAAAAGCGTTTTTGTTACTTTCAGAAAAAATATTAGCAGCGATTATTACAGAAACTCCAAGGATAATTGAAGATGTTGTTAGGAAAATTCTTACCGGATAGGTCTTAAGGTTTTTCCAGGCAATTAATAAAAGTGGTCTTCTAGTAAATCCAAACATTAAATATCGCTTAAAGAAGTAACTCTTGAAATAATCTCTTCTTGAGTAGGTTCCTCCATGTCACTTGCTACTTCCCCATCTTTCAGCATTATTACTCTTTCAGCAAAAGAAGCTGCGTATGGATCATGAGTAACCATTACTATCGTCTGATTCAGTTCATTTACTACTGACTTCATAAAAGTTAGTAGTTCTTTGCTAGATTTTGAATCTAAGTTTCCAGATGGTTCGTCTGCAAAAATTACTTCAGGCTTAGTTGCCATTGCTCGTGCTGCAGCAACTCTTTGTTGTTGTCCACCTGAAAGCT